>ERZ772946.9-NODE-9-length-185089-cov-12.9195_pt1 | contig 185089 bp, 221 predicted proteins | sample MGYA00511680_ERZ772946 | MGnify/ENA primary metagenome ERZ772946 (study PRJEB29015, sample SAMEA2737918) | human oral metagenome | biome: human oral; feature: human-associated habitat; material: dental | place: China | collected 2016 ... | reverse complement strand
TTTGCGAAGCAGGCTTTTAAAAGCCTAAATATCGAGCCCAAGATCAAGCCTATGCGAGGCGGCTACGACGGCGCCGTCATCTCCGCAAAGGGGCTGCCGTGCCCGAACCTCTTCACCGGCGGGCATAATTTCCACTCGATCTACGAGTATCTACCCGTAGGCTCTTTAAAAGCGGCGAGCGAGGTGGTTAAGCAGATCATAACGCTAGCGGCGGCGCGAGCCTAGCTCGGCCGCTTTCTACTCCGCGCGCAGATTTGATTTTAAATTTGGCTTATTCATTCCGCCGCGAAATTTTACTCTGCTCGGCGGAATTTTATCTAGCGGACGGAATTTTGTTTAGTAACGCGAAATTTTATTTTACTAAGCAGAATTTCGCGCAGCTATGAAATTTTGCTTTGCTCTGCTGAGCAAGCGGCTTGGCTAGACAAAAGGCGCGTTGTAAAATTTTGCCGCGCCCCGTGCTTTACGGCCCGCTTATTGTCACGTCTTTAATGCTCTTTGCGTATGGTGCGACCGCGCATTTTTACAGCTTGCCGCGTTAGGCTGCGGCAAATTTTATATTTCGACGATTTAGATGGCTAGCAGACACGCCGTATTGACCGACAAAATTTTATCCCCGCAGCATGCAGAGCGGACGTTTTTAGCGCAAGCGAGATCTATTTTTCGGGCGACACAGCGTCGTAAACGGGTCTTAAAAATGGCACGGAATTTCTTTAAATTAAAATTTTGCCGTAATGCGCGGCTTGCGCTGAATTATCTATAAACCGCGCGGGCTAAATTTAAGCACTCCGTTTAAAATTTCATCGCAATACTTTTTTATTTTGAAGGCTTAATATAAGCCTAAAAAATAGGCTTGAAATTTATAAATTCATATGCTCAAAAAGAATTTTAAATCAAGTAAATTCCATGCAATATTTATAGCATCGAGTATGTTAGACGTAAAATCCTGCGTGGTTAGGATGATAAATTTTGCCATAAAATTTTATTGCAAAATTATACGATCAGGCTCTCAGTACGCTTAATCTTAGCTGCGAATAAAGTCATTTAAGCCCTAAAGCTTATGCTACTAGATAAGCTTAATGGGTATTTATAAAAACAACTCACGCCGTAAAATACTTGCGACAATTTCGCGCAATATTGCTTTTAGGAATTAAATTCCGCGACGTCAAATCATAAAATTTTTAAGAATTTCGAGCTATTCAAGAAGCGAAAACGTCTATTTTTTCGCTTCTTTCGGCACGATCGGCGGGTCAAGCTGCATGATCTTATCGCCTAGGCGCTGAAAATTTGCAAGGCTTTTTAGGTGGAAATACGCTAGCTCCAGATATCCGCGGCGCGCGAAATCCGCAAGCTTTTTATCGCTTAACTTCAAAAGCTTTTCGCGATTTACGACCGAAAAGCCATTCAGCAGAGACGATTCCTTGCCGCTAGAGTTGATGCCGAGCTCCTTGGCTTCTAAAATCCCCGCCTTTTGAAATTCCGCTGCGGCAACGCGCGTGCGCATATCCAAATCGGCGTAATTTTTCATCACCTCTTTTAAATTTTCCAAAAACGGCGTCGGCTTACCGTCTTTAAAAAGCGCCTCGCCGTCGCCTTTGATTTGCTGTGCGTCCTCATCGAAGCAGATCGCCGTCTGCTCGCCGATTTGAGCTAGGAAAAACGGATAGTTCTGCACCGAAGAAGGTACCGTTCCTTTATAATCCTTATCGATTAGGACGTTTTTGGTGCGCCCTAGCAGCGCCACCATTTTGGGCTCTTTTTCGATAGTAAATACTATAACGAGGTTGTCTGCGCAAAACGGAATCTCCGGCGCGATCACCGGCACGAAAGGCGCGGTAGGAAATGCGTCTGCGTGATACTGCAAATCCGCGTGTTTAACGCTATCTAATACAACTGGGGTCATGTTGGTCCTTTAAAAAATTTTAGCAATTATATAAAAAATAATATTAAAATTCTAAAGGATTTTAAAATTTCGCCTGTTTTGTTCGCAAAAATTCAAACCTTTGGAATTTTAAATTTGATAGAATTACCGTTAAATTTAAAGGAGCGCAGATGGATTTAAACGAGCTTTTAGCGCTTGCCGAAGACGCTGCGAAAAAGGCAAACGCCGCGATAATGCAAAACTACGATAAATTCGACATTTTCATCAAAGCGGACAGATCGCCGCTTACGAATGCCGATCTTGCGGCAAATGATGCGATAATACGCACTTTGGAGCCTAGCGGTATCGCGATCTGCTCGGAAGAGCGCGTGCTGGATAGCAAACGGCGCATGAGCGAGGAGAGATTTTGGCTCATAGATCCGCTGGACGGCACGAAGGAGTTCATCGCGCGCAACGGCGAGTTTTGCGTCTGCATCGCGCTGATCGAGCATGGGCGCCCGATTTTAGCGGTAATCGGCGTGCCCGTAATCGGCGACATATATAGCTCAAATGGCGGCGGAGTCTATAAAAACGGCGTGCTGCTCGCTCGCCCAAATAGCGCGCCGCAAATTTTCATGCAAGGGCACCATAGCAGATCTGCAAAATACGTGCAATTCGCGCAAAAATTTAAAATGCAGCTAGTGCGTAAAGGCTCTGCGATAAAATTTTGCATCTTAGCCGAGGGGGGTGCGAGCGCGTATGCGAGATTTAGCGATTGCTCGCTCTGGGACATCGCCGCGGGAGATTTTTTGCTGCATCAAAATGGCGGAGCGGTAGTAGATCTAAAGACGATGAAGGCGCCGCTTTACAACGGGAAAAGCTTGATAAATAACCATTATTTAGCGGTTGGCGCGAATGCAATGAAAAATTTATCCAAAATGTTAGAATTTGCAAAGAATTTTTAAGTTAAATTTATAGTAAACGCTCTATAATATAAGTCCAAAATTTTTTATCAAAGGATAAAAACATGAAGGGTTTTACTATGATCGAATTAATTTTCGTGATCGTGATTTTAGGTGTTTTGGCGGCAGTTGCCATCCCAAAACTAGCAGCTACGCGCGATGATGCGGAGGTGGTGAGGACGGCGCAGAATATATCTACGTCGCTAACGGATGTTATGGGTTATTATATCGCAAAAGGTGAGTATAATAGCAACTTTTCAAGTATGACAAATGTAACTAATCCTATTAAAATTAGGCAAAATGTCTGTGCTACTTACGAGTACAACAGCAATACTCAAATGACATTAAAAAAGAGCTATGGTGGGTTGTGCGAAGCAGTATGGAAAGTATCGAGCCTAAAAACTATAAATAGTATTTATAGCTCAGATGCGTTACTAATCGTCCAATAATTCTTATCGGGTGCGAGCTAACATCGCACCCTTTTATTTATAAATCTAAGCAAAATTCCAATCGTCCAAATAATTGCGAAAAATATAAAGATAAAACTCCAAAATTGCGCTAGATCCACGCTTTTGCTTGTCGGAAACAGATACCAACCTCCGCTATAAAGTGCCGTTAGTTTGGCTTGCAGTCCGTCTAGCATTGCATCAGCCGGCACCGCCGGTACGTCGAATGCGCAGCTGTTAAATGGCTTAAAAATTGGCACTATGCTTAAATCGAAATTTAAAAACCTCACCGCTCCACCGCAGCCGCTCATTCCACCCATATCTCCGCTCCCTCGCAGTACCGTGTGAATTTTAGCTAAATTTAATGACGATACGAAGCCCAGCGCCGCGCCGTAAAACCACACCGCATATCCGCAGATAGCAATGTAAACGCTCTTGCCGCAAACTGCTAAAATCGCCGCTCCTAGCGCTATGGCGCAAAGTGCGAATCTCACGTGAATGCTAAAGCTTTCCGGATAGATAAAAAGGAATTTTTGCAAAAAAAAATATGAAAACGCTAGCCAAAAAAGCGCCCAAATAGCGCAAAAGGCGAGAAATCTTTTAGAGTATCTGTTTTGAAATTTTAAAATCATAAAAATCCTTTCTGCGCATAATTTTATAATAAATTGCAGATATTTTTGCTAAAATCCCAGCTTTTATAGCAAAAATTTAAAGCAAAGGGTAAAATTTTGAGGAATTTTTTACGCAAATTAGAAAGAGCTTTTGATGTGTTCGCAAACATCTTAGGCGTATTAAGTATCGTATTTTTGGCGCTTTTAGTTATAGTCGTTTTTTACAATGTTGTGGCGCGTTATCTTTTTCCTGCCGCAAATTCCGTCGCTATGCAAGAACTTACGTGGTGGCTATATTCGGCGATGTTTTTATTCGGCGTGACCTATGCGCTCAAAGAAAACGCCCATGTTCGCGTGGACATTTTTTACGAAAAATTTAGCCCCACTGCAAAAGCGCTCATAAATATCTTAGGCACGATATTTTTCATTTTGCCTTTCGTGGCGCTCGTGGCGTTTTTTTCGATCGATTATGTGAGCGAGGCTTATACGAGCCATGAGGCCAGTGCTAATCCCGGCGGTATGCAGCATCTTTGGATCATCAAGTCCGCAATCACGCTTAGTTACGCGTTTTTATTTATCTACGCATTTGGATTTTTGATTAAAAATATTAACGCCCTGCTTGATGTTAGGGAAAACAAAGGCTCGGAATTTCTTAGTGGGAATTCTTCGGGCGCACAGAGTGTGTGAGGGTAAAATGAGCTTAAATTTAAAATTCTATAAATTTCACACTTTTTGCGCTTGGGCGGAATTTTACCGAGGCGAGATAAAAGGTGGCGAGCTATGATAGGCATAGTGATGTTTGCAGCAGCACTTTTTATGCTGTTACTGGGTTTTCCCGTTGCGTTTACATTTGGTGCCGTGGCTGTGATTTTCGGCTTTATCTACGGACTTAGTGAGGCGTGGGATTACGCGCAGGGCTTTGAAATTTTAACTGAAGCTTTCGAGGATATGAGCAGGCAGTTTTTCTCACTGATGCCTAATAGAATTTACTCGATTATGGAAAATCAGCTGCTAATTTCGGTGCCGCTTTTTATTTTGATGGGTATGATTTTGCAAAAGACTCGCCTTGCAGAGCGCTTATTAGAGTCGATGGCATTTTTATTCGGCGGCGTACGAGGCGGCGTGGCGATCAGCACCGTTTTGGTAGGCGCATTACTTGCAGCTACGACGGGCATCGTGGGCGCGACTGTCATCGCTATGGGCGTCATCAGTCTACCCGTGATGATGAAATACGGCTATGATAAGCCGCTGGCTACCGGCACCATCGCTGCTGCGGGCACGCTTGGGCAGATTATCCCGCCCTCTATCGTGCTGATTATTTTAGGCGATATACTTTCGGTCTCTGTGGGTGATCTTTTTTCTGCAGCAGTTATTCCTGGGCTCGTGCTAGTGGGTTTTTACGTGATTTATATTGCGATTATTTCATATATTTGCAAAGATTATGCACCGCCTGTTCCGCCGCTAGAGGGACTTAGCAAATCAAAGCAAATTTTTATCGCGCTTAAAAACGTCGTGCCGGTGCTCGTGCTGATTTTGCTCGTCTTGGGATCTATTTTTGCAGGCATCGCTACGCCTACGGAGAGCTCGTCGGTAGGCTGCTTGGGTGCGATAGCGCTAGCTGTTTTATACCGCACGTTTTCGTTTAGGCTGATCTATGACGCGCTAAAAAATACCACTAAAATTTCAGGTATGGTTTTTATGATTTTGATGGGCGCCACGGCATTTTCGATGATTTTTTCTTACACGGGCGGAGATGAGGTCGTAAAAAATTTTATGGAGAATCTGCCCGGCCAAGCATGGGGATTTATCGCGCTTACGATGGTAGTTATCATAGTGCTTGGATTTTTTCTCGATTATGTCGAAATTTCATATATCATTTTGCCAATACTTTTGCCAATAGTAGAGTCTTTGCATATTAATCCCGTGTGGTTTGCGATCTTAATCGCTGTAAATTTACAAACATCGTTTATGACGCCGCCATTTGGATTTTCGATATTTTTCTTAAAGGGCGTGACGCCGCCGCAAATCCACACCACGGACATTTACAAGGGCGTACTGCCTTTTATTTTATTGCAAATTCTAGTGCTATTAACGCTCGCAATCTTTCCGGGGGTTTTTGGTTTAAAAGCTTTTTTAGGCTAGAAATATTAAAATTCACGCTAAATTTAACCTAGGAGCTAAAAATGGCTAAAAAGCTTATCGACGTTATGGATACGACCTTTCGCGACGGATTTCAGTCTGTTTTCGGCGCGCGCGTGGCGATGGAGGACTTCCTGCCTGCCGTTAGCGCAGCCAAAGACGCGGGCATCACGCACTTCGAGTTCGGCGGCGGCGCGCGGTTTCAGAGCCTGTATTTTTACCTAAACGAAGACGCCTTTGAGATGATGGATAAATTTAGAAGCATCGTGGGGCCTGAGGCGAACCTGCAGACCCTTAGCCGCGGCGTAAATACCGTCACGCTCGATACCGGCAGCCGCGAGATCATCGATCTGCACGCCAAGCTTTTTGCCAAACACGGCACGACGACGATTCGAAATTTCGACGCGTTAAACGACGTGGAAAATTTAAAATTTAGCGGCGAGTGCATCTCGCGTCACGGGCTCAAGCACGAGGTCGTGGTTACGATGATGGATCTGCCGCCGGGATGCAGCGGCGCGCACGACGCAGCGTTTTATGAGAGAATTCTGCGTCAAATTTTAGACGCGCAGATTCCGTTCGACAGCGTCTGCTTCAAAGACGCAAGCGGTACCAGCAGCCCGCAGAAGGTCTATGAGACGATCAAGCGCGCGCGTAAAATTTTAGGCGACGGGGTGCATATCCGTCTGCACACGCACGAGACGGCGGGAGTTAGCGTCGCATGTTACCAGGCTGCGCTCGTTGCGGGCGTAGACGGCATCGACCTTGCCGCACATCCCGTAAGCGGTGGCACGAGCCAGCCAGACATCCTTACGCTGCTGCACGCGACGAAGGGGCAAAATTTCGACCTAGGGCTAGACGCAGAGAAAATTTTAAAATACGAAGAGATTTTGGGCGAGTGCTTGAAGGATTACTTCATGCCGCCCGAGGCCACGCAGGTAAGCCCACTCATTCCGTTTAGCCCGATGCCAGGAGGCGCGCTTACGGCAAACACTCAGATGATGCGTGATAATAAAATTTTAGACAAATTCCCAGCCGTCATCAAGGCTATGCGCGAAGTCGTCGAAAAGGGCGGCTTCGGCACGAGCGTGACGCCGGTTAGTCAGTTTTATTTCCAGCAGGCGTTTAACAACGTAATGTTCGGCCCGTGGAAAAAGATCGCCGAGGGCTACGGCAAGATGGTGCTAGGCTATTTCGGCAAAACGCCCGTTAAACCCGATGACGGCGTGATTAAGATGGCGGCGGAGCAGCTGGGCTTAGAGCCTACGACCAAGCACGCCGTAGATATCGCCGACGCCGACGAGAGCAAGAGCGTCGCGTATGCGCAGAAGATTCTACGCGAGCAGGGCATCGAGCCTAGCGAGGAGAACATATTTATCGCGCTTGCGTGCAAAGAAAAGGGCATCGCGTTTTTAAAAGGCGAGGGCAAGGTGATGAGTCGTAAAAAAGAGGACGTAGCGCCCGCTGCAAGCCATCAAAACGGTATTTCTAAAAATGGCAAATTTGACGTTAAGATTAACGGCAAAATTTACAGCGTAGAATTCGCCGGGCAAAACGTGCTCGTAAACGGCGATCGATACGACGTTAGCTTCGATACCTCAGCGCCCGCAAAGCCGCAGCCGCAAGGCTCTGCCCACGAGCAGCCCACTGCTAACGCGCGAAGTGGTACGGACGATAACGATATAAAAGCGACGCTTCCTAGCAACGTATTTAAAATTTTAATAAAGGAAGGCGACGCTGTTAAGGCGGGGCAGAATGTCATCGTTCTTGAAGCGATGAAGATGGAGATAAATATCGAAAGCCCGCGTGATGGCATAATCGATAAAATTTTAGTTGCCCAGGGCGATACGGTCGATGCTGATCAAGTGCTCGCGATTTTAAGATAAGCTCTAAAATTTAGACGGGCGCTTCCGCCTAAATTTCACCGTAGCTATCCTTGGTGCTTAAGCGAGCTCACCTAAATTTTAAGCTATAATAGCGCAATCATTTATCAAAATTTAATTTAAAAAGGACGCAAAATGACAACTCCGAACGATCTGGATAAACTAGGTCTTAAAAATATCAAAAAAATCAATCACAACCTAAGCTACGACGAGCTTTTTGAGCTTGAAAAGACAAGAGGCGAGGGGCGCATATCGAGCAACGGCACTTTTATGGTCGATACGGGCATCTTTACGGGTCGCAGCCCCAAGGACAAGTACTTCGTAAAACAAGACCCGAGCCAAAAATACATCGCCTGGGGCAAGATAAATCAGCCTATCTCAAAAGAGCTTTTCGATAAACTTTTAGCCAAAGCTAAAGCTCAGCTAAGCGGTAAGGAAATCTTTATCCAAGACGCCTATTGCGGCGCCAGCAAATCCAGCCGTAAAAACGTGCGCTTCGTAACTGAAGTCGCGTGGCAGGCGCATTTCGTAAAAAATATGTTCATCCGCCCAAGCAAGAGCGAGCTAGCGGAATTTCATCCTGATTTCGTCGTTTACAACGCGTGCAAATGCAAAAACGAAGATTACGCGAGCGACGGGCTTCACAGCGACGTTTTTGTTATCTTTAACGTCGAGGAAAACGTCGCGGTTATCGGCGGTACGTGGTACGGCGGCGAGATGAAAAAAGGAATTTTTTCTATGATGAACTACTGGCTGCCGCTTGAGGGCAAGCTAAGCATGCACTGCTCCGCAAACGTGGGCAGGGATGGCGACACGGCGCTATTTTTCGGTCTAAGCGGCACGGGCAAAACGACGCTCTCGACCGATCCAAACCGCAAGCTGATCGGCGACGACGAGCACGGCTGGGACGACGAGGGGATATTTAACTTCGAGGGTGGCTGCTACGCGAAGTGCATAAATTTAGACCCTAGCAGCGAGCCTGAAATTTACGCCGCGATCAAACGCGACGCGCTGCTTGAAAACGTGGTCGCGGATGAGGCTGGCGTAGTAGACTACAAAGACGGCAGCAAGACCGAAAACACCCGCGTTAGCTACCCGATCTATCACATCGATAACTACGAGCCAAGCTCTGCGGGCGGTCATCCGAAAAACATAATCTTTCTAACCGCCGACGCATTCGGCGTTTTGCCGCCGGTCGCAAAGCTTACTAAAGAGCAGGCGATGTATTATTTCCTAAGCGGCTATACGGCAAAAGTCGCGGGCACCGAGCGCGGCATCACCGAGCCTGTAGCGACCTTTAGCGCGTGCTTTGGCGAGCCGTTTATGCCGCTGCACCCGACCGTTTATGCTAAGCTTCTGGGCGAAAAGATCGACAAGCACAATGTTAGCGTCTATCTAGTAAACACCGGCTGGAGCGGCGGCGCGTACGGCGTAGGCAAGCGAATGAGCATCAAAGCCACGCGCGCATGCATAAACGCGATCCTGGACGGCAGTATCAAAAAGTGCGAATTTGAAAATTTTGAAAAATTTAACCTCGCTATCCCAAAAGAGCTAGTAGGCGTCGAGACGAAGCTGCTAAATCCTATTAATACGTGGACGCATCCTGCGGAATATAATATAACGCGCGATAAGCTAGCAAAGATGTTTGAAGAGAATTTTAAACGCTACGAGGACGTAAAAGAGGGGGTCGAGTTTGCTAAAGCGGGCCCTGCGGCTTAGGCTTCTGGGTCTCGGGGCGATTTGCGCGCTTTTTGCCGCATGCGAAAACACCCCTTCAAATTTAAAACAGCCGCTCGTTGCGATGAGTGGCTTTTCCTTTTACGACGATCCGCTAAGCTACATCAACAATGTGCGCGCAAAATCGGGGCTAAATCAGCTTTCGCAGAATGAAATTTTAAATATCTCCGCGCTTAATCACGCAAAATATGTCGTCGCAAACGAGGCGATGTCGCACGACGAGAGCCCTGGCAAGCCGAATTTCACGGGCGAAAATCCGTCAAAGCGCGCTTTTTACGCAGGCTATAATGCCGCAGTACGGGAAAATTTATCCTATAACTCAAGCGATCTAAAAAGTGCGATCGACGGGCTACTTAGCGCGATCTACCATAGATTTGCATTTTTGGATTTTGCTTCGGATGAGATCGGCATCGGCTATTTTGAGCACGGCAAAAAAAGTAGCTACGTTTTTGAGATGGGAAATTCGCGCCTCAACGCCTTTTGCTCACGGAATTTAAACGACGAAGGAAGCGGCAAATTTCTACTTGGGATGTGCAAAAACGAAACGCTACGCATGAGGGAGGATAGGTTCAAAAGCGCCACAGCGCTAAACTCGCGTCCTTACGTCTATTACCCGAACGACGAGCCCGCGCTTGCGTTTTTCAGCAATGAAATTCCAGATCCCATGCCAGAGTGCAAAATCACTGCAAACCCCGTAAGCGTGGAATTTAATGCCGAGGGACCGCCCGTAGCGATGAAAAGTTTTAAAATTTACGAAGGCGGCAGGGAGCTTCAAAACGTTAAAATTTTAGACAAAAACTCTGATCCTAACGCCATTTTAAGCGATAGGCAGTTCGTGCTTTTCAGCAGAGATGTTTTTAAATTTGACGCCAAATACAGCGCGGAGTTTAATTACGAGCAGGGCGGGAGGCAAAAGACGCTACGGTGGGAGTTTATCACGCAAGCACCTAAATTTAGATATTTCGTCGTGCAAGGCGGAGAAAATCTGAGCGTGAAAAACGGCGCGTTTTACGATATATTCGTAGCCCCGAAAGACTGCAACGATTTGATGAAAAGCTACAAAACCAGCTACTCCTTTATGGATAAGCCCGAAATTTCAAGCCCCGCGGCAAATATGCTGCGCGTAAAGCTAAACGGCGCAAAGGGTGCGAAGCTTGAAATTTCAACGGACAACGGCGCGATAATAAATCTGTATTTAAGCGACAGCTCCAAAAGCTACGGCGGCATAGGTAAAATTTACGCCGCAATCGCGGTGGTTTTGACGGCGATCATTTTGTTTTATCTTTTGACAAGGCGCAGAGAGCGATAGGCGAGACCTATTTTTGCGACTTCTGTTTTTGCCTGCGCGCACATGGGCGCATAATGCCTATCCTGCGTGAAATTTAATGCGGAGCCCTGCTTTATAAATTTTTAAATTTCGTCCCCGTTTATCTCATCCGCAAGTTTTAAAATTTTATCCTGCACGGCACCTGGCGCATAGATATCCATCCACTCTATCCCATTCGAAGCGCTAAAAAGCACGGCGATCCGCCCCTCGCTCATCGCACGCTTGGCAAGTTTGGTTGCCGAGGGGCTGTTGCCCATATTTGGCGTCTCGTCTATGCTTATCTCGGCGCAGCGGCGTAAAATAGGCACCAAATCAAACTCCCCCTCGATCAAAATAATAACCGAGCCGCGCCTAAAACTGCAGGCGTTCCAAAAGATCTCGGCGCCGTTTACGCATTCGCGCGAAAGATCGAGGCGAAATTTACCCCGCTCGCGCACGAGAAAACTAAACTCGTTTAAGTTTAGCGGATGCTCTACGCTACCGAATGCCCCCACGATGCTATCTTTGCGGCCGTTATAGACATAGGCGGCGAGCGCATTTTGCAGTAGCGGCGCGATGATCTGATCATGCGCGCTCGTATGGTCGCCCTCTCTGGCGCGACCTGCGATCTTTACAAAAAACGGCTTGAAATACTCCATAAACGCTCCTTAAATTTGTAAAATTTACTCGCTTTTACTTTTAAATTTAGCGTTCACGGCGGTTAAATTTAGCCTGCTGTCGCCGCATTTTCGGCTCGCCTTTCAGCCGCCGTCGTTTTAAATTTTACTCTTGTATCTGCTATCGCAGCTTCTTGCGCTTATGCATCGTTTTTACGCCTATCAAATACAACCTGGATGGCGGTTTAGATTTTACACAAAATACTCGCGGGCGGCATCCTTACTCTCAAATGGGCTTGTGCTCAGCTCGCTGCCCTCTATGAGCAGGGCGTAGCTGCGCGCGGCGTCCGTTTTGGCGTAGGTCAGCGCCAGCCTCGCCGCAAGCTCTCTATCCGCCTCGCTCGCGCCCTTGCTTAGCAGGCTTAGCGCGCCCACGACGTCATCTTTAAATTTTATCTCGCTAAATTTCGGATTTTGCACTGCGGCAAGCTTTTTGTTGTCGCTCTCATCTCGCCCGATTATGAGCTTGGCGCCGCCTGGCAGGCGCAGATGACGCCCGAATTTTAAAATTTCGGCGTCCGCGGGCGTTTCGATCTTTTCAAATTTTACCGCATCCTTGATCCGCTCGCTGAAGCTCTGCACGGTCAGCAAACAGCCTCCTGCAGGCGTTTCGTAATCCTCAAAACCAAACTCCGCCGCCAGCTGCATCTGTCTAGCCCGCCCGCGCCCGCTGATATCAAGCAGCGCGCCCCTATCTACCCAGCCCTTGATCTCGGGCGTCGTGGGCGGCAGCAGCTTCGCGCACAGCGGACGTAGGATCAGCCCCTCCTCATCGCCGCTAAGCCCGCCGACCTGAGCTAGAGCCTGTGCGCGCTGGCTCATCGGGCGCTGTCCGAGCACCTCGCCCGTGATGATGAAGCTCGCCCCTTCGCTTTGTAGCATCGCAAGCGCGGTCTTAAACATATATCCGTGGCAGTCGATGCAGGGGTTGAAGTGCTTGCCGTAGCCGTATTTGGGCTCGAAAAGCACCTGCCGCAGATATTCGCTTCTGATATCGACGCTTTTAAAATCCGCTCCCGCGGCTGCGGCTCTGCGGCGCATGATCTCGCTCTTATCGTCCTTGCCGCTAAATCCGATATCCATATTCAGCGCGAGCACCTCAATGCCTTGCAAGACGATGAGTTTGACCGCGAGCATAGAGTCAAGCCCGCCGCTAAAGAGCGCCAATGCCTTCATTTCGTTCCTTTACTTGAGTTGATTGATCTTTTTTTGATACTCCAAGATCCGCTCGATCTTGTCGGGCGCGTCGGAGTTTTTGAGCTTTTGCATTAGCTCTTGCAGGGCGTTGCGGCGTAAAATTTTGCACGCGTCATTAAAAAGCGCCACGCCGCCGATCGGCAAAATTTCATCGTCCAGCGCAAGCGCGCGCAGATTTTCAAGGGCTTCGCTTTCGACATTTTGAACATTTTGGGCATTTTGAGCGCTTTGAACATTTTGAGCGGCGGCTTCCCTCTCGCCTTGCTTTGCGCCGTTGTTTGAGCTCCGTTTCTCGCCGTTATTTGCGCCCTCTTGCTTCTCACCGCTGCTTACGCCCTGCTGCGCGGAGCCTTTTAAATTTACGGCGCTTGCGGAGCCCTGCCCGTTAAAATTTTGCTCGCTAGAGCTCTCGCCGCTTTTTAAATTTACGCTCTCGCCCTGGATAATTTCTCCCGCACCGCCTGCAGTAAAATTTTCGAAAGCGCTACCATTTGCATTACCGCCCTCGCCCATGATGAAATTTTTAAAATTTCCGCCGCTGCGAGCGAAAGCCAAAAACGCCTCGAAAATATCGCCGTGCATGCGAAAATCGCGCCGCTCCAAGCAGCCGAGCCCGAGCTCCGCCATCTCGCCATCGAGCAGCATCGATTTTATGATCTGAAGCTCCGCGATCTCCTTGCGGCGCGGTAGCGAGCGCCCGAGCCTCGCCGAAGTGGTAGGCGACGCGGAGCTTTCGTAACGCGCCGTGTTTTGCGAAAGATTAAAATTTCCGCCGTTTAAGCCCCTGCCGTCTGCGCCGCGCCCCCCGTAAGAACCGAAATCGCGAGAGCCGAAGCTCCCGCTCTCGTTAAAATTTCGTCCCTCAAAGCCCGCGCCGAAATTTTTACCACCGTCGGCGAGGTTGAACGAGCCGGGCGAGACGTTTAAAATTTGCGCCACTAGGCTCTGGTAGGACTCGGCGAGCACGGGGCCGAGCGCTGCGGTAAATTCTTTGATCTCATTTAGCGCCGCCTCTTTTTGCACGGGGCGGGCGAGGTCGTATTTTTTAGCGATCTGTCGGATCAAAAACTCCCCGCTCTCCATGCCGCTAGCATAAATTTGCTCTAGCTCGCGCACCTTGCCTGCGACTATCATATCCGCAGGATCGGCACCGCCGCCGATTATAGCGACGCTTGAGTCGATCTTATTCAGGCACAAAAGCCGCGCCGATTTTATCGCCGCATTGATGCCAGCGACGTCGCCGTCGAAGCTAAGCACGACGTTAAGCTCCGCGCGCTTTATAAGCGGGAGATGAGCGGGCGTCAGCGCCGTGCCGAGCACCGCTACGGCGTTGTCGATGCCCGCTTGGTGCAGCATGATGACGTCCATGTAGCCCTCGGTGATGATGAGGGTTTTTTTGGCGATCGCGCTTTTTTTCGCAAGGTCGAATGCGTAAAAAATTTTAGATTTATCAAACAGCGCGCACTGCGGCGAATTGACGTATTTGGCGGGATTATCGCTTATCGTGCGGCCGCCGAAGCCCACAAGCTTGCTTGCGTGGTTGTAGATCGGAAATGTAATGCGCTCGATGAAGCTAGCATAAAGCCCGCGTTCGTTTTGCTTCACCGCGCCCGCATTTAGCGCATCTTGCGGCGGAATTTCTTCGTTTTGCAAAACCCTGATCGTCTGCGCGCTAGATCCAGCATAGCCAAGGCCGAATTTGCGAATGCTCTGATCGCTTAGGCCGCGATCGTGCAGGTATTTTACGGCGGCGGGGTTTTGATAAAGGCAGCTTTGGTAGTAGGCGTTTAAAATCCCGAGCACCTTCTTCTCTTCGCTGCGCTCCTGCACCTTGGCGCCGGTGTATTGCAGCGCGAAATTATACATCCCGGCAAGCTTTTCGACCGCTTCGGGAAAACTTATCTTTTCGTAATCTTGGATAAATTTAATCGCGTTGCCGCCTGCCTTGCACGAAAAGCAGTGAAAAATTCCAAGCTTGGAGCTCACGCTCATGCTCGGGTGCGAATCGTCGTGGAAGGGGCAGACGCCCACGAAATTTGCGCCGCTGCGCTTAAGCGGGACATATTTTTCTACGACGTCTACAATATCTACGGTGGCCAGCAGATTTTCTATGCTTTCGTTTTTAATCATAAGCGAAATTATACCCGCACTTTGCTATAATTGCCCTTTATTTTTGCGACGAGGTTTGATTTGGATAATTTTTTCTTAGACGATCGCGACCCGATTTTCGGGCTTATCATGCTGATAAGCATAATCTTGCTAGTGTCGATTCTAAGCTACATTTGGGGAGTTTTTTCTAAAAAAAATGAGAGGCAGAGTCTAGAGAATTTCATCAAAAAATTTTACACCCTAGACGCACTTAGCACCGAGCACAGACAGCTTTTGGCAAGCCCGCAAATAGACATCCCGACGCTTGGAATTTTGGCTAGCTCTTTCGTCAAAAGCGGCGACTTCGAGCGCGCGATAGAAATTTATCTAATCGCGCTAAGTAAGGCTAGCGGCGGCGTGCAGAGGGAATTTATCCTTACCAATCTCGGTATCGTATATTTCAAAGCGGGCTTTTTAGGGCGCGCCGAAGAGGTGTTTTTACAGGCGCTGAAGCTGCGCCCGAGAAACAAAGAGGCTCTTACGCATCTTACGGTGATTTATGAGCGGCTGAAGCGCTTTAATGAGGCGCTTGAAGTGCTTGACGCGCTGCGCGAACAGGACGCCGAAGTATATGCTCAAAGCCAGTTCGAGCGCGCCCAGATCATCGCAAACGACGCAAATACGCCGTTTAATAAAAAGATCGCTAAAATTTCAAAGCTAAACTTCAAAGGCGCGGGGCGGTTCTGCATGGAGCTTTTTATCAAAAACAAAGAGCCTATGGAGGGCTTTGACCGCTTCCCGCCGATCGAACAGGCGATCGATCTGATCTATGATTTCCCTGCGGCGGTAAATACGCAAGATGCGGAGTACAATGCGCTTTTTTACGCGCTTGGAAGAAGCGATCAAAAGCCGCAGAGCGCGAGTAAAATTTTTGAGATCAACGCGCTTATGGCTATGAAAGACGCGGGCTTTGAGGACGCCGGGCTTAGCTTTAGCTACACCTGCGCGAAGTGTAAAAGCTCGGTGGGGCTCTTCTCGCACCGCTGTCCGGTCTGCTACGAGCTAGGCAGCATGGAGATCAGAGCGCAAATTTCGGAGAAAACCGGTGAAATCGGTCAAACTTTTTAGCGACGGCAGCTGTCTCGGAAACCCTGGAGCAGGCGGCTGGGCTTACATACTGCAATACGGCAACGCGATAAAAAAGGCAAGCGGCGCAGAGGCGATGACGACAAATAATCAAATGGAGCTAACGGCCGCTATAATGGGGCTTAGCGCGCTTAAGCAGCCCTGCCGCGTCGAGCTTTTTACCGATAGCGAGTATGTCGTTAAGGCGATAAATTCCTGGCTCGCAAAATGGGTCGTTACCGATTTTAAGGGCAAAAAAAACGCGGATCTGTGGCGCAGATACCTTGCGGCGGCGGCGCCTCACGAGATCAAAGCCTCGTGGGTCAAAGGGCATGCGGGACATCCGCAAAACGAGGAGTGCGACGCTATGGCTCGCGCGGCTGCAGAAGCGATAAAGGGCTGAAATTCTACGGCGAAGCTCGCGGTTACGCGGATTTAGCATAGATTTGCCCGCGTTTGCTTTGCACACAGAGCCGCTTCGGCGTAAATTTTATCGCCCGAAGCCGGTTTTAGCGCATTCGTTCACGCAATCGAGCTTTTGTATTTGAGGACAGGCGTGTTTTTGGCGAAGATTAAATTTGCGGCAATCAAGCTTCGGCGCGATTTGCGTTAGGATTAGCGGGCACGTTTAAATTTTATTCGTCGCAGATCGACGCTAGCGCGTTTCATTCGGCGTTAATACAAATTTAGCGCGGGCTGTGCTTGCACTCGTTCGTTTCGCTTGCGCAAGTTTTGTTCGCGCCAGATGCCGTTTGCGTGCGAGCTGCCGCGGATTTCGTAAAATTTTATAAAAAAGGGCAAAGATGCAAAATTTAGAAAAATTACAAGAAAAACTGGGCTACAAATTTAAAAATTTAACCCACCTCAAGATCGCTCTTACGCACAAAAGTGCCAAAAACGGACACAACAACGAGAGGCTGGAATTTTTAGGCGATGCGGTGATGGATCTGATCGTGGGCGAGTATCTTTTCAAAAAATTTAGCAGCGACGAGGGCGATCTGAGCAAGCTGCGCGCCGCACTCGTGAACGAAAGCAGCTTTTCTAAATTTGCAAAATTTTTGGGCATCGGCGAGAACCTTAATATGTCGCTGTCCGAGGAGCGCAACGGCGGGCGCGAGAAGCCATCGCTGCTTTCGGACGCCTTTGAGGCGATAATGGGCGCCGTCTATCTTGAGAGCGGGCTGCAAAACACGGCCCGCATCGCGACCGCAATCTTAGAAATCCTCTATCCGCGCATCAGCTTTAACGAGCTCGTTAAAGACTACAAAACCGCGCTGCAAGAGCTCACGCAGGCAAAATTCGGCGTCACGCCCGAATATGTCCTTTTGGGCTCGAGCGGCCCCGATCACAAAAAAAGCTTCGAAATGGCGGCGCTTGTTGGCGGCAGGCGGCTCTCATCCGCCGTGGGAGCGAGCAAAAAAGAGGCCGAGCAAAAATGCGCGCAAATTGCGCTCGAGCTTTTACAAAGCAGCGCCTCACACGGCACTAGCGCGACAAATAGCGAGCAAACAGCATGCGATAGCGAAGCACAAAGCCGCGCAAATCGCGCACAGGACGGCAAAAAAGGCTCGCGAGGCGGCAGCGAACGGGCGCAGGGTAGCAAAAAGAGCGACCGCGCCGGCGTACCTAGCGGCACGCCGAGCGCTAAAAAAAGCAATGAGCGAAATAAAAACGCCGAACAAAACGAACGCGATAGCGACCAAGGAGGCGCGCTATGAATACTTTCGGCGAGAGATTGCGCCTTAGCACCTTCGGCGAGAGCCACGGCGTGGCGATCGGCGGCGTTTTGGACGGCTTTCCGGCTGGCGTGGAGATCGAGATTTCAAATATCCAAAGCGAGCTTGACCGCCGTAAGCCGGGCGGCAAATACGCTACGCCGCGTAAAGAAGCCGACGAGATCGAAATTTTAAGCGGGATTTTTGACGGTCGCAGCACCGGCGCGCCGATCGGATTTATCATCCGCAATGCAAACCAGCACTCAAAGGACTACGAAAATCTAAAGGATATTTTCCGCCCCGCACACGCCGATTTTTCGTATTTTGCCAAATACGGACTGCGCGATTACCGAGGCGGCGGGCGGGCAAGCGCGCGCGAAACCGCCGTGCGCGTAGCCGCGGGAGCGTTTGCGCAAATCCTGCTAAATCACTTTAAAATTTCCGTAAAAAGCGGGGTTTGCGGCGTGGGCGAAATTTACGCGGAAAATTTAGACTTCGACTTTGCGCAAAACAGCGAAATTTTCGCGCTCGATCCCGCCGTAGAGCGCGCGCAGAAGGAGCTAATTCTAAGCGTCAAAAATGCGGGCGATAGCATCGGCGGCTGCGTACTAACTCGCGTTACGGGCGTGCCTGCTGGGCTCGGCGAGCCGCTGTACGGCAAGCTGGATGCGGCGCTTGCGAGCGCGATGATGGGCATAAACGGCGTAAAGGCCGTGCAGATCGGCGCAGGAGTGAAAGCAAGCACGCTAAAAGGTAGCGAAAACAACGATTTTATGCGCGCTAGCAATGATGCGATCCGCACCAACGGCGGCAAGATCGGCGCAAATTTTGCAAGCAACAACGCAGGCGGAATCTTAGGCGGCATAAGTAGCGGCGCGCCTATCGAGATAACGACGCATTTTAAGCCCACTCCGAGCATTTTCATGGCGCAGCACAGCGTCGACGTGCGCGGCGCGGACGCGGTCTGCGAGCTGCGCGGGCGGCACGATCCGTGTATCGCCGTGCGCGGCAGCGTCGTAGCCACCGCGATGGCGCGGCTGGCGATCGCCGATGCGCTGCTACTAAACGCGAGCGCGACGCTGGGGAATTTGAAGCGAATTTACGGCGAGGATTAAATTTAGACGGGCGCCCTTAAATTTTGCGAAATTTCATTAAATTTAAGGGCCGAGCGATGAAATCCCCGCGAGCGAGGTGGGCAAATTTTAAATTTACGCGGTAGGCTTATCGCGACAAGGAGAGCAAATGAGACTTGAGCGTATCGGCGAGTACTCGGCGCTGATCGCGCGCATAGAGGCGATCAACGCCGCGGCGTTCCCCGAAATCGAGCGTATCAGCATAAAAAATTTCTTAAAAATGTCGCGCAAAGGACAGCTTGAAATCGCGGCGATTTTCGAGGATTTTAGCGCCCTAAGTACTGGCGGCGCAGCTGATAAGCATTACGTGGCGGAAAGTGAAAATTTATGTGCGCCGCAATATCGCGACGAAGCTAACCAAAATCGCAGTACTGCGGATAAAAATTATGATGCGGATAACCGCAGCGCGGCAGAATTTGCCTCTTGGAATTCTGAAAATCGCAGCGTGATAGGTAAAAAATCTAATGCGACGTGTGAAAAATCCAGCTTGGAAAGTAAAAATCCCAGCGCAGAGGCAAGCGAAAATTCAAGCGCGGCGGCGCAAAATTTAAGCGGCGAGGAGCTCGTTGGGTTTTGCGTCTATAGGACCGAGCAAACCTACAAGCGCGCGGTTTTGCACCACAAACAGCCACCGCCTCGATTAAATGCGGATAAAATTTTAAGATCCAAAGCCCATAGCGGCGCGGAATTCGCTTGCGATGCGGGATCTTTCGGTACTGCGAGCGACGAAATTTCAAGCTACGTTACGAGCGACGAAATTTCAGATTTAAGCGTTAGCGACGGGGTTTTGGGCGCGGGCGTGGATCAAGGGCTAGTGAGCGATAATATAAAACGCGCGGACGGCGATTTAAAGCAGGCTAGTGCGGGAGAAATACTATGCCGCGGTGCCGCGACAGATAAAATTTCAAATGTGAGCGTGCACGACGAAATTTTACCGAGCGCTACGGAGAGCGAAATTTCGTCCGATGCCGCAAAGGGAAAGATTTTGTGCTACGATAAAAGCGGGATTTCGTGCCGCGATGAAAGTAAAATTTCGAGTTGCGAGAAGAGCGAACCCTCAAGCGGCAAGCAGAGCGGGATTTTTTACGTGGCCTACCTCGGCATCGATGCGAAATTTCGCGGGCTGGGGATCGGCTCAAGGCTGCTCGCGCTCATCGTCACGCAAAATCCGCGCGCGCAAATCGTCCTTGACATCGAGCCACCGCACGAGGACGCGCCCAATCTCGCGCAGCGCCTGCGCCGCATAGAATTCTACGGCAGGCACGGCTTTCGGCGCTGCGGCAAGTTTTTCAACTACGCGGGGCTAAGCTTCGAGATCCTTGCCAAGCCGCCGCTAAGCGCGCCGCAGCAGGGATTTGACGTAGCGAGCTTCGTGAAATTTATCGGCACGGGCAATAAATTTAGATTTAAAATCACCGACGCGCCACTATACAAAAACTAATGCAAAAGCCCGAATTCAGCCTCATCTGCGACGATACGTTTTATAAAATTTTCTCCGCCTCTATCCTTGCGTTTTTTTGCATTTTTATCTCTTTGGACATCGGCGGATCGGGGGAGCTGTTTTACACGGACAGCCCGCTACGCTCGCAGCAAGCCAAACCTAGTCTGACGATCGTTTTTATGTTTTTAGCGTTACTTTATCTGCGAAGCGGTAGCAAAGAGGCGGCGCGCGTGGAATTTGACGGGCTTAAAATATCCTTTCGCAGAGGGCTAGACAAATACGATCTTATGCTTGGATGCGTCGATCTGATAGAGCCGTCGTTCGGCTTCGTGCGGACGTTTCGCGTACCGTTTATAAGCTACGAGCGGTTTTTGAAACTGCAAGAAATTTTAAAATTCTTGCTTCTTTTCGCATACGTCGCGGGCGTGTTTTTGACGATCAAATTCGGCTTTGTCGAAGCTGCGATCTATGCAGCGACGGGCATTTTTGCGATTTTGATCGCTTCAAAGCTCGTCGTCGCGCGAAGGCTAGACGGACGAGCGGGGCTACGACTACGCGACTGCCTGCTACTGCGCGGGAGGGACGATACGGGTGCTGCGGTATTTTTTTGCATCCGTCCTAGCCGCGCCGAGCGCGAGGCTTTACGCATATATTTTTTGAAAAATTTCAGCTACGACATTAAGGCGTGAAATTTTTCGGTTTTCAGCGTAAAATTTAGACCCGCGAGGTAATCTGGCTACGGCTAAACGTAAACGAAGCGCAAAGGCGGATATTGCGCGAGTATTTCGCGGCGAGATTGGGGTTAGGTTTCGAGCAAATTCCACTCACGGCAGTCGCAGATGAGATCACTCGATGCTCGCAGTAGTCCTCGAAGCAGTCGCAAATAAGCTCGCTCTGTGTCTGAAAAGCCCCATAATTAGTCGCAAAGATTCACATTGTCCGCCCGCTTAACGAGGATGATCGCCGCTCGTCGCAACTAGCCGCAAGCACCTCTGCAAATACCCCGCATCTTTAAACGCGCCGAAAGCGAGGCGGTGATAAAATGCACTTCGTCAAAAATCATACCGAAAAGGAATTTTATGAGGGATTATGACAAAGAGCCGATCAAAATCATAGATAGAGCGGTTTACTTTCAAAACAATATCGTTCTTTTCCTTTCACTCGGTTGCCTATATAAAATATTCAATTTAGAAGTTACTCCGTTAAACTTGAAATTTTACACGCATTTTAGTGCCGATTTAGTTATGTTTATCGTAGTGGTCTTTTTATTGTTGCCGGCTACACTACTTTGGCCTATTAAAAGAAAGGGTAGTCTCGCGTATTTTTTATTGGAAAATAATAAAATCAGCTATATAAATGCTTTCGACGATAAGCCCGGATCACTAAATCAGGCGCTAAATGATTTTTATTTTGTCAAGAAAGAGGAAGTAATAAAAATTTGCGATGCCTGCGATATAGATAAGGTGAGTTTTTGCATTATATCAGAGCTATACGATAGCTACGGAAGATTTCACTATTTTTCGTCCTACGAGCTGTATAAAAAATCGTCCATAGGGGTACACATAGGAAAGGTTGTATTGTTTTTATATCATACGATAAATTTCATATTGTTCATCTTGCCGTTTAAAATTTATATGCTGATAAGAGCGGATGAGCCTTTGGGCTTAATCCGCAAAAATATCGTGCTAAGGTTCAAAAATAGAAATTACTTCCTTATAAATATATATTCTAGGCGAGATCTGGATGAGATACTAGAGTATTTTAAGCAAAAAGGCGTCCAAGTTACGGATAAAGTGGTCTTTATGCCGCAGGCGCAAAATAAAGGCTTGTTTACCGATAAAAACGAAATTTGGAGCGATGATTTCGGTGATACGCAAATTCCAAAAGACACGTTTAAGCGAAAGCTTAGGCGATTTTTTAGCTTGGATTGAAGAGCGATTCCGCCCGTTTCAGCGTAAAATTTAGACCCGCGGGGTAGAATTACAAAAATTTTTACACGGAGCAAACAATGAAAAATTTCTTTCTAGCCGCAATAGTTTGCGCGCTTTTTAGCGGTTGCGCATATGAAGCGCAGTTTAATCAAAACGCCGATGTGGCGCCGCTTGACGACACTATAAGCGCGACCAACGCCATGCAAAGTGCGCTCATTTACATCCCTGGCGAGCTAATGGGGACAAAAAGCTACGTCGCAAGCTCGAAGTTAGGCAGAGACGATGAGCTTAAAATCGATGTCGGCGAGTTCGTCGCAGGCGAGGCAAAGCGCTTCTTCGGCACCTACCTAAGGCGCGTAAGCGTTACCGACGACGAAAAAGCGCTGCAAGGCAAAGGGCTCGTCATTGCACCCGAGCTTAGCTCATTCGGCTTTGGCTTTTACAGCTCCGATGGCATCGATGTTTCGGCAAAGCCCTTCGTACGCTACAATCTACGCCTAAAAATGTTTAAAAACGGAAAGCCGATCTACAACCAAAATATCGCCGTAAACGAGCGCAACTTCGGCGAGGAGGAGTTTTTCGGCGGCGGTCAGGGCTCATACGCACAGATCGGCGGGATCTTTCAAAAATCGATGGCGAATGATTACGCCGTGCACGCTAGAGAGATTTTGGACGTAATCAACGACAACTAATCGCGCTTGCGCCTTTGTGCATAGTAAGCGGCATCTGGTCGATTATTTTTGCCTGCCGTCTTGTGGTAAAATTTGTCGCGGCGATCTTGCAGCAAGCGCTTGCGGATCGTTGCGCCTAAATTTTGTTTATTGATATAATTAGCATGGCTTTAAAATACTCAAATGCGCGCTTACTTGTAAGATTTATCTCGCCTGCGGCATTAAATCCTTTTGATACCGAGTTTGCTGGTGCTCTAGGCATCAAATTTAATCCCGCAAGCTGGGTAAATTCCGTAAAAATCACGTTATGAAATTTAACTCAGCAGTTCGTATTTAAGTGCGGCGAGCCGATAAATTCCTCACCTTGACATACCGCCTAATTCCGTTTTTTAGGGCTAATCTCCGCAAATAAACTTTTCGCGTTCGCTGCTGCACTTGCATAAAATTCCATATTTGCAGTACCAAAAATTCGATCTAAATTTAAAGCACCGATTAATATTAATTTTTATATCATTACTAAATTTTTTAAGGAGAGAATTATGAAAAAGTTTTTATTACTTCCGTTTGCTTTCGCGGCGCTTTTTGCGGCACCAAGCTGCGATAATGTCCAGCTCAAAGCGGCTGTGGAAGGTATCAATAAGAGTGCACCGCTGAGAGTCGATGAGATTACCACTTTAACGGGCGCCGAGTGCAAGGATGGTAGCTTCATCTATAACTACGAGCTAAATGACGGCATGGGGATGAAATTTGACAGTGTCGGAAATGATCAAAAAACCGTGATACAAAATGTCATAGATAGCCAAAATAAGCAAATTTTTTGCAATCAGATGAAGGTAATGCATCCGCTAATAAACAGCGCGATATGGAGCTATAAGATAAAAAGTGGCGAAGAATTTATAAGGGTAGAATTTAAGCCTAGCGACTGCAAGTAGGGCTTGCGCGAGATTTAAAATTTAGCGCGGCGTGAGTCTTTGCCTGCTTGCTCGCGCCGAATTCGTTTAAAATTTATCCGCTTCGCTTTTGATTTCGCCTGTGCAAAAGCAACATGCTAAAATCTCTGCTTAGCTTTTACAGCGCCGCCGCGTATAGCATGGCGCGGATCAGCGTGCATTTTGCCGTCACAAAGCGCTAAACGCGCCGAGTCTTTTTTAAGCCGCGATCTAATTTTGCGTCAGATTCTGCCAGTGGCGTTTTTCATTAAAATTTGACTATTTCACGCGGAATTATATCTATGTAGCAGCGCAAACACCGCGTAAAGCTTTCGCGCGAAATTCTATAAGTTACGGAATTTTATTTGAAACAGCATCGTAGATTTTGAGTCAGAATTTTAGGATTTATTGTGACGCTGCACCTGCTGCGATGAAATCTTACTAAATTTTATCCGCGACCTGCTCACATAAATTCTGCGTCAAAGCATGAGCCTGTTCACAAACTTGCAGATGTGTCAGCCGCCAATGTGCCGCCACACAAAACGCGGCTAATCAAATGCTTCGCTTGGGTTTTAAAATTCACCGCGCACAACTGCTTTTATCCAGCGTGATTTTTATTGGCGGCAAGCCCTTTATTTCGTAATTTAACACCATCGCTTTGCCAAGCTCCCGCAGGCGCCGCGAAAAATCCGTGCTGCAAAAGCTGACCTTCGCCTTGGCAAACAGCATCTCTTTTAAAATTTCCGCATCGCCCGCATCCAGTGCGCTGAGGTCTAAATTCGGCGAGCTATTTAGCGCGTAATCGTATATGAAGCTACCCTCTTCGCATGCGGCGCCTTTTAAAATCGTAGCATCGTCGATCCTACGTGGCGCACCCTCGTTTATCCGCGCTAGCGCATCTCGCACCTGCTTGCTTTCGCAGAAATTTCGCTCTAGCTCGCTGCGTTTTTTCTCCGCATAAAATTCCATCGCTACGTTTGCCAAAATTCCGATTCCAAATAATACAAGTAAAATTTTAATCGGCTTATTTAGCCGCACACTTAAGCTTCGCGCGTCCATCAGCGCGCCCTTTCGCAGCACAGCAGCGTGTGTCCGACGCCCAGCCCGTCGTGAATTTGTGAAATTTTAAGTCCCGCGCGCTGCGCAAATTTAATCATATCGTCCGAGTGATAAATTTTGCTATTGCCGTTTGCCATCGCGGCGAAATATACGCTGATCTGCGTCATGCTATACGCGGCGGTTTCGTAGCGCTGCCTATCCCAAAACGGCTCCAAAATATAAAGCCGCGCCTGCTCGCTCATCGACTCCGCCGCGCGTGCGAGGATGCTTACGATCTGCTCCTCTGCAAAGCAGTCCAAAAACTGACTGAGCTAGATCGCGTCAAAGCCGCGCGGAAAGCGCGTAGCGGGGTCTAGCAGATCGGCTGCAAGCCCGTCTATGCGCTCTGCACCCTGCGCGCCTGCGACGGCGTCTTTCATCATCGAAATTTGCCCCGCAAGATCCATTATCGTGACGCGCACATTTTCGTCGTAGCCTACGCACCGCTTAGCAAAGCGCCCTGTGTTGCCGCCTACGTCTAAAATTTTATTTGTCTTGCGCGAGAAAATGATCTTTAGCGCGGGCTCAAACGCCAAATCCGAATAAAAATGATCAAACGCGAGCCAGCTTTTGCGCACATGCGGCGGCAGATGCGAAAGCGCCTCGTAGATCGTAGCCCACTGCCCAAAAACCTTTAGCCCCTCTGGTTTGCCCGATTTTAGCGTCTCTTCGAGCCTAAAGAGTCCCTCGTAGCACACGTCGTGGATGAAGTCCATATCCACGTCCACCATCTCGTCGGTGAGCAGAAAATACCCCGCCTTGCTGAGCCGAAATTTCTCGCCGCACAGCAGCACCGTGCCGATGCTAAGCGAGCTTTCCAGAAGTAGCTTTAACGCGTATTCGCTAAGCGAGAGTTTCTGCGCGATCTCACTTATGCTTAGCCCGTCCCGCGCCTCATTAAGCGCGCTTAAAATTCCAAATTTTTTCATCAGTCGCGAGACTTGAAAGACCACCGGCGCAAAGGCGATCTCATTCGCCGTCCGCTGCGCCTCGCCCGCGCTTTGACGCTCCACGGCGTAACGATCTAAAAGTTGTTTGGGAAGTTTCATTTTTGATCCTGCTTATGTAAATTTCGCAAAATTTTAGCAAAAAATTCTAACTTTTCTTGCGCCCGCTAAGAATTTACGCGTATCTTAGAATTTTGCGATGAATTTTTAAAATTCCGTCTTAAAATTTATAGAATTTTAGTTAAAATCCTTTCATCAAAATTTCGCGTAAAAGCTCTGCGAAAATGTCAAATTTAGGAGAATCCTTGAAGCTTCAAATGTCCTTGATGTCGGTTGCCTGCGTCGTAATCATCTTGGCCGGTCTTAAAGCCGCGCAGGCTATCGTCGTGCCATTTTTGCTAGCTATTTTCATCACGGTGCTCGTCTCGCCGCTGGTGCTTTATGTCCAAAAGATCCGCGTCGGGCGTGTTTTTAGCTTCCTCATCATTACTTTCGCTTTCGTAGCGATTATAGTGTTTTTCGGTGCGGTCATCTTTGATGCGATCAAGGAATTTTCAGCGCGCCTGCCCGAGCTTCAAGCAAAATTTGAAGAGGTGCTAGGAGGCGTGAGCGCGAAGCTCTCTCGATTTGGCATAGAGCTTAACGCCACAAGCCTAGGCATCGATCCGAGCGAAGCCGCCGCGCAGCTATCTGCACTACTGCGCAAAACAGGCTCTATAGTCTCGACGGGATTTTTCATTTTTATAATGGTTTCATTTATGGTCTTTGAAAGCTCCGTGATCGACGAGAAAATCCGCTATTTTTCGCAAAGTAGCCGCGCTACGCACACTTTTGTGAAGAAATTTGCCTCCAGCCTCAAAAAATATCTGCTAATCAAAACTATCGCTTCAGCTTGCACCGGTGCGCTCATCGGGCTTGGGCTGTGGACGCTTGGTGTTCCATATGCTGCGCTGTGGGGGATTTTAGCTTTCGTGCTAAATTTCATCCCCACCATTGGCTCGATCGTAGCGGTCTTTCCAACACTTTTCGTGACATTAGCTACGATGGATATAAGCTCTAGCATCTGGACTATCGCAATCTATTTAGTTGTAAACGTAGCGATCGGAAATATCATCGAGCCGCGATTTTTAGGGCAAGGGCTCGGGCTTTCTACAATCAGCGTGCTTGCAGGGCTACTATTGTGGGGCTTCGTGCTTGGTATCGGCGGGCTATTTTTGGCTGTGCCGCTTACTATGAGCTTGCAAATCGCGCTTGCCTCAAACGACAAAACACGCTTCATCGCGACTCTATTAAGCAACAAGGTCGAAAGATAAAGCGAAATTCCGCGGAATTTTAAAATTCTATAAATTTTAGCTTGAGCGCGCTCAAGAGTATTTTTGTCTCTTTTAGATAAAATCTGCTCCAAAGGATCAAAGATGACGAGCGAAAAATTTATTTACGAAGTAAATACGGTGACGAAATTTATCCAAATTTACTGCGATGGCAAGCATACGGACGCGCTTAAAAAAGATGGTGCTGTGCTTCATGACTACAAAGACGATAAGGGGCTTGTGCAAACGCACTTTCATCTCTGTAGCGACTGCGAGCGAATGCTACGCTATGCCTATGCGCGTCTTGGTGCCTGCCCACATACCGAAAAGCCGCGTTGTCACCACTGCCCGCATCCGTGCTACGAGCGTGAAATGTGGGTCAATATGGCTAAGATGATGAAATATAGCGGCATGAAGCTTGGGCTTACGAAGATCAAAAAGCTTTTTTCGTTTAAAAAAAGCTAACTTGTGCCGGCAATTTAGCTTGAGTTTGCGGGTAAAATTTATCTCTGCAAACCCGCTTCATCTCTACACAAAAAAGTATAAAAAAGCGGCGTGAGAATAAGCACAAAAAAGATATAAAAATCAATCAAAATACTAAATCTTAGCGCGTAAAATTCTACCTCGCAAACACAAATCCTCCGCAATCCTTGATAATAAATAATTAAATTTGAGTTTATAGTTTTAAGTTAGAATTGTACCCAATCAAAGGAGAAAATATGAAGGTCATTACCATCGCGGTCGTTAACGGCAGGGTCGTAAACGAAAAGGAATTAATCGCGTCTATCGCCGATTATGACGATTTTACCGCGGTTGCCGAACAACTCCGCAAAGGGCTGAAATCTAGGTATTTTACATCTAGAGAGCATGCGAGGATCTACAAAAAAATCAGCGTCGAGACGGGTTTTAGGCGCGTGCGATTCGACTACAAACCGTATAAAGATAAAATTTCAAACCTTATTGCCGAGGGCTACACCGTCAAGGCGATCTTAAAAAAGATCGGCGAGGAGGACGAAGCGTTCAAAAACGCCGTTACTGCACCCGGGCTTACGCACTTTATCTCCGTGACGTTCAAAGATGAAAAAACAAGGCTTCGCGCAACCGCCAAAAAAAGCGAGGATTTCTTATACGCGTATCGCTTCGAGATCAAAAAAATGCACTTCCAAGGCGTTAGCAATAAAGAAATTTTAAAGCATATGAAAGCTCACTACGAAAAGGATTTTGCCAAAGTAAGCGAGCGCGATCTTGCCGCTTTTATCGAGGCAAACGCCGTGCTTGATACCGACCGCAAACTCTCGCTATATAAAAAGCCGAGCCTTTATGATCCGCATTTTAGCGAGATTATGAAGCTTTACGCAAGCGGTATGCGCGTCTATGACATATGGAAGACGCTTAAAGCCAAATACCCCGAGCTAGCCAAGCTTCAGGCGCCGAGCCTTTATCAGTTCATCGCAAACAACGCCCTTGGCAAAGCCAAATATATGCAAAAAGACTGATATGCCCGCGCTCTTTGTAAATTTTACTTTCAAATTTAAAATTTCACCGCGATAAAGATCGATGAAAGCCGGTGAAATTTCTATGAAAACCTGCGTCATTCTCTGCGGCGGCAAAAGCTCGCGTTTCGGCAGCGACAAAACGCTGTTTCCATTCCGTGGGCATCCCAGTATGACGCACTTTCTTTTCTCGCGCTTAAGCCGCGAGTTTGAGCGGGTTTTCGCCTGCGCCAAAACCTCTAAATTTAACCCGCCGCTTCCTATGATCTACGACGAATTTGAGGAATTTTCGCCGATGGGAGCGCTGTATTCGGCGCTGAAGCCATTTAGCGGCGAGCGCATTTTTATCATCCCAGCCGATATGCCATTTGTAGAAATTTCCACCATTCGCGCTCTTAGCGAGCAGGAGGGGCAAATTTGCGTAGCGGGCGACGAAGCGCATAGGCATAGCCTGTGCGGATTTTTTGACGCAGCTCTCGCGCTGCGCGCGCTTGAGCTCTACCGCGCGAAAGAGCATAAGATCGGCGCGCTCATCGGATCTGCAAATTCCAAAGTGCTAAATTTCAAAGACAAAGAGCAGTTTTTAAATATAAATTATCAAAACGATTTAAAGGGCGCAGATGAAATTTAAAGCTTTAGCGCTCGCGCTTTGCGCCATGAGTCTAGCCGCGCAAGACCTGACCGAGCTGTATGCAAAGGCTGGCGAATACGAGGCCAAAGGCGATTACAAAAACGCGATGATCTATTACAAAAAGATCGCCGCGGCAAGTCTAGCGGATAAAGGCGATAAGCCGCGCCGAAAAGTCGCAGAAAATTCTACCTCGTCCGCAGAAAACCGCACTCTGCACGGTGATACCGCCGTTTTAAACTCCGCTGAGTCGCAAAATTCTGTCGCACAAAATTCCGCCGCGCCAAAGCCTGTCGCGCCAAATTCCGCTTCGTCAAATTTCGCAGACGCAGGCTCGGTTGCGTCAGGCTTCGCGTCAAATTTAGCATCATCGAATTCCGCCTCGCTCTCGCAGAATTCCGCCTCGCCGGATTCCGCGCCGCAAGGCGATCAAAATGGTCGAAATTTTGGATTTTTGGGGCTTAAATACTATGAGCCGATCTATATGCTCTTTACTCATGATTTTAGCAAAAAACCCGATCGTAAGGCGGATGAGCTGCATTTTGAGTTCAGCTTCGAGCGCCCGATCACATACGACGCGCTGGGACTTGGAGAGAAAATTTCATTCGCTTACGCGCAAAATTCCTGGTGGCAGATTACGCAGGATAGCGCCCCCTTTCGCGAAAGCAACTATCGCCCCGAGCTATACGTTAGCGCGCCGGTGCCGTTTGCGGACGAGCTAAAGATAGGCGCAATGCACGAGTCAAACGGCAAGGGCGGCGAAGAATCGCGCTCATGGAATAGACTCTACGCGCAAAGCACGTGGAGCGCGGATGGATTTTCGATCACCCCCAGAGCTTGGTATGCGTTTTGGCTGGACCGCACGAACGAGGACATCGCGGATTATATGGGCTACGGCGATTTGCGCGCGTCATACACCTTCGGCAAGCAGCGACTTAGCGCTCTTTGGCGAAACAACCTACATTTTGACGGTAGTAACCGCGGTGCGATCGAGCTGAACTACAGCTTCCCGATCTTTAATAGCGGATTTTACGGCTATCTGCGCTACCTTAACGGCTATGGCGAGAGCCTCGCGGACTACAAACGCAGCGTCAATAAGATCGGCATCGGACTTTCTTTTGTAGAATTTTAATGCCATCTGCGCCGAGTTGCGAGCTAAATTTGAACTCACGACTCGTTGTGCGTCTTAAAATCGCATCAAATTTCAACCGCTTTTAAATTTCTTAGAAATTAATATTGTTTTAGCTAAAATCGCAGATTAAATTTTAAACAAAAGGATCAAGAAATGGCACAAATTCAAGAGGCCGAGTTCATCTGGAAAGACGGCAAACTAATCCCCTGGGCGGAGGCCACTACCCACGTTTTGACGCATTCTCTGCACTACGGAAACGCCGTATTTGAGGGCGTACGCGCTTATAAAACCGACAAAGGCTACGCTATTTTTCGCCTAGACGAGCACACTGCCCGTCTTGAAATTTCGGCAAAACTCTGCCTAATCAAGCTTCCGTTTAGCTTCGAGCAGCTTCGTCAGGCCCAGATCGACGTCGTCGCGAAAAACCGCTTCGATCAGACCGTTTATATCCGCCCGCTAGCGTACTTCGGCTACGGCTCGATGGGCGTTTCGTCCAAGGACTGCTCTGTAAATGTCGTCGTCGCAGCGTGGCAGTGGGGCGCGTATATGGGCGAAGAGGCGCTACGCAAGGGCATCAAGGCTAAAATTTCATCGTGGATAAAGCCGGCGCAATTTTCGATGATGGCAAAAGCCAAAGCGAGCGCGAATTATTTCAACTCGCAGATGGCAAATTTCGAAGCGGTCGATGCGGGGTACGATGAGGCGATACTGCTCGATCCGCAGGGCTTCGTCGCGGAGGGGCCGGGCGAGTGCCTATTTATCGTAAAAGATGGGCTCATCATCACTCCGCCGAACGACACCAGCTTAGAGAGCATCACTCAAAATTCGGTCATAGAAATCGCGCGCAGCCTGGGCTACGAAGTCCGCAGAGAGCGCATCGCTCGCGATCAGCTCTATGCCGCTGACGAGGCGTTTTTTACCGGCACCGCCGCGGAGGTCACGCCGATTAGCAACATCGACGGCAGGATCATCGGCAAGGGTGAGATGGGCGAGGTCACGAGCCGCTTGCAGAAGGCGTATTTCGCTGTCGTTACGGGCAAAGACCCGAAATTTGAGCACTGGCTCACTTACGTTAAATAAGGACGCGCATGCCTGCGGATTTGAATGATTATTTTAATAAGAAAAACAGCGACAAAAAAGGCGGGAATTTAAATTTTAAAATTCCTAATTTCGGAGGGATGGGCAAGTTTAGCAGCGTGCTTTACGTGATAATCGCGCTAATCGCGCTGCTCGTGATTGCAAAGCCCTTCGTTACGATCCAATCGGGCGAAGTGGGGATCAAGTCAAATTTAGGTAAATACGATCCGACGCCTCTTGGCGCGGGACTTCACTTTTTCGTGCCGTTCATACAAAACATCTTCGTAGTCGATACCCGTATGCGTATCATCAACTACACCAGCAGCGAGGATTTGAGCTCGGATATACCGGCTAAAAGCGGCGCGGGCGGCATCATCCGCAAAAATTCCCTCTCTGTTTTGGATTCGAGAAACTTGCCCGTCAGCATCGACATAACCGTGCAATACAGGCTCAACGAAGCTACGGCGCCCAACACGATCGCCGAGTGGGGCTTTTTGTGGGAAGACAAGATCATCGATCCGCGCGTAAAGGACGTCGTACGTAGCGTCATCGGCAACTACACCGCCGAGGAGCTGCCGACCAAACGCGACGAGATCGCTAAAGCGATCGACGACGGCATCCGCAAAAATATCGAAGCGCTGGCGAATTCGCCCGTGGATCTGCTAGCCGTGCAGCTTCGCGAGATCATCCTACCGGCGAAGGTAAAGGAGCAGATCGAGCGCGTGCAGATCGCCAAGCAGGAGGCCGAGCGCACCAAATACGAGGTCGAGCGCGCAAACCAAGAGGCTCTTAAAAAGGCGGCTCTTGCCAAAGGTAACGCAGACGCCGTCAAAATCGAGGCTCAAGGTCGCGCCGATGCCGCCAAGATCGAAGCCGACGCGCAAGCCTACGCCAACAAAGAGATCGCAAAGAGCTTGGATGCAAATCTTTTAAGCCTCAAGCAGATCGAGACGCAGGCTAAATTTAATGAGGCGTTGCGCGAAAACAGCGACGCAAAAATTTTCCTAACGCCGGGCGGCGCGGTGCCTAATATCTGGGTCGATACAAAAGATAAGGTGAAGCAAAGCGCCATCGAGCGGGAAAATTAAAATTTCAGGCGGTTATACGCCCAGATTTCGCGAGATAAATTTAATAGAGCGAGTTGCTCCGGGCGCATAAGCTTAACTCGCGATTTTGCAAGCTAAGCTTAGTAGCGAGTGAAAGCTCGTGACGAGCAGAACTCGCGCTCGTCGCAGCCTAAACCTAGCGGTCGCTTAAAATTTAGCCGCTAGATTTGTCCTTTAAATTTACGAGGCGTGCCGCTTCGTAAATTCATAACTCAAATTCCGCGTGCGGCGGCTAAATTTAAGGCGCGTGACTTCGCAAACTAAGGATCAAAGATGAAGGTAGATTGGCAAAAATTAGGCGGGCTGCTCCCTGCGATCGTTCAGGACGCGGGTGACGACGCGGTTTTGATGCTCGCGTATATGAACGAAGAGGCGCTAAGCCTGACGCTGCGTACCGGCTACGCGCACTACTTTTCGCGCAGCAAGGGACGCATCTGGAAAAAGGGTGAAGAGAGCGGTCATGTTCAGCTTGTGCGAGAGGCGTTTTTGGACTGCGACAACGACGCGCTGCTGCTTAAAGTCGAGCAGTGCGGCGGATCCGCCTGCCACACGGGCGCGCGAAGCTGCTTTTTCAAAGAGATTTCTCTGCAAAAATACGGCGAAAATGTGGGGAGCTCGAGTGCTTGCGGCGCGATAAATTTTGCAGAGTACGGCTCTGCAGCCTCTCTCGTGCAGAAACATTCCGCGAATTCCCGCGCAGGGCAGAATTCCGCTTCTTGCGACGGCTCGGTGGATTACGCGCCCCAAAATTCTATTGCCCGTGACGGCTCGCAAAATTTTATGCCTCAAAATTCCACTGCCTCTTGCGATCGACAAAGCTCTGCGACACAAAATTTTACGGCAGCAAATTTCATCGCGACGAATTCCGCCGCAGAGCGCAGTGAGCAAAATTTAGACGCCTTTTCGCAAAATTCCGCGCTCGAAAATTCCGCAGAAAAAGGCCCGTACGGCATTTTGGACGAAATTTATCACGTCTGCTTGGATCGCAAACTAAACGGCGAGCCCGCGCTCTCCTACGTCGCCTCGCTCTACGCGAAGGGCGAAAACGCCTATCTCAAAAAGATCGCCGAGGAGGCGTGCGAGTTCGCGCTGGCGTGCAAGGACCTCTCGCGCAGCGAGCTTTACGCAGACGTCGCGCGTGAGAGCTTCGGCGAACACAGAGTGGGCGAGCCGCGATACGATGTGATTTACGAGGGAGCCGATCTTTTATTTCACCTTCTGCTCGCACTTGCGGCGCACAATATCCACCCGGACGCCCTGCTTGACGAGCTAGTGCGCAGGCAAGGGCAAAGCGGCATCGAAGAAAAGCGTCGCCGCGAAAAATGATACGTAAAATTTAATCACAAAAGCACCTCTTCCGCTCGCCCGCCTTGCGCGGCGAGCTAAATTTAAAAAGTGCTGCCGAAATTCTGTGCCGAATTTCAACGACGAAAGTATATTTCAACCTCGCTATTGCCGCAAAATTTAATCGCGCTGCACGAGCAAATCCGCGCGTAAATTTCAGCGCCTTGCGTAAATCGTAAAATTTCACTAAAATTTTAAAATCAAATTTAAAGGATAGATGATGAGGCAGATCACGATGCAGGAGGCTTTGGACGCGGTTAGCGAGCGCTACTGCAAAGGCCATCACTACGAAAACGTAGCACTCACCGATGAGATGGTGCGCCGCATCTGTGAGGTAAAAAGCCTCGTAAATATGGGCTTTATAGGCACGGCGATTACGGATGCGGCGCTGCAGCATCTAGCCACGCTGCCGAAGCTTGCGTATCTGTTTTTGCAAGATAGCGACAAGATAAGCGGCGAGGGCTTTAGATACTTTGCGGGGCACGCCAAGCTCGAACACATCGGTATCGAAAACGTTAGCATCACGGATGAGGGGCTAAAAGCGATCGTGCAAACCCCGAAGCTAAAATCGCTGCGCCTGGTCAATTCGCGCGTGAGCTTTGCGGGGCTGCTAGCCGCGGCGGATACGAAAATTCAGTTTTATCTTAGCGGCGGGCGCTTTAGCAAGGAGCAGATCGCAGAGTTTGAACAGGCGCAAAGAGACGCCGCAAAGAGCAAAAAGAAGCTTGATCCGCGAGACGCTGCGGCGGCGCAGAGTGCGCTTTTAGAATTTTTCGCGGCGATGAGCGAATGGGAGAAATTTGCCACATCGCGAATTGATGACGCAGACGACGGCGAGGTGCAGCGCAGATGCGACGAGCTATTTGCGCGCTACTGCACGCCCGTTAGGCGCAGCGGCTTCCGCCCCGAGGGCATCTCGTTTTCGATGATGGAGGGCGGCACCTACGGCGGGTACGAGCTAACGGACGCCGAATGCGAGAGCAAAAATAAAATTTACATCTACGCCAAGGACGAACACGGCTTTGCGCGCCGCTTCCTGCTCGTGCGCAAGGATGGGCGCTGGCTCGTAGATAAGTGCCAAGGCATGAGCGGCGGCTGGAAAAACCGCGGGCTGTAAATTTGAGCGCAAAATGGGCTCAAATTTCATTCTCGGCGCGATCGCAGAGATAAAATTTAGCCTGCCGCGAGTACGGAGATAAAATTTCATCGGCGCTGCGAAACAAAAACAAAGAGGGCAAATGAGCGGTAAAATTTCTGCGTACGATGCCCACGGCGATAAAAGAAAGGTGCGAATGAAAAGGCGAATTTTCTCCGAGCTGGGCGGCTTCGTGGTGTACGAGCCCGCGCTGCTCGCGCACTATTTGGATAAGCGCGGGCTTGCGAGCGGCGATGTTCTTGCCTATTTTACGCAGACCAAGCACGGCGATGCGGTCACAAGAGAGGGTATCGCGGTGCCGATATTGGGTGTTCGCAGCGATTATTACGATTTTGCGGTTACCGTGGGCGAGGCGGATGAGGAGATATTCGCACAAAACGAAGCGAAAATCATCTCTCGCGGCTGGATTTTTCACTCATCAGGCGCGCTAAAGATCGCAGGCATCGGCTATTTTAAAGATATGAGCCGCATCGGCGAGCAAAACAGCCTAAGCTTTAAGCTAAAGCGCGGTCGGTACCGCTTGGAAATTTTAGGCGGATACCGAAGCGCAAATTTTAGCGGCTCGCCCGCCTCCCGCGATGATACGCCTATTTTAAGCGATACGCCCGTTTTTCATCTGCGGCTTACGCCCTCTGCCAAGCCTAAATTTAGCGGCGATTTGGAAACGCCATTTTATTTTTAGCCGAATTTTTAAAATTTCGCGCAAAATTTCTCTTTTTATGCGCGGCGGACAGGCAAAATTTTATAAATTTAGCCGCATTTCACCGCTACGCCGAGCAAAATGCTATAATCGGCGCCAAATTACGGGAGGCGAGATGATTTTTAACGAACTTATGGACGTGCTGGCGCAAAACGGCTGGCAGATACGGCGCAGGGATGAAATTTGCCCGCCGCGAAGCGAATTTTTGGGCGGCAGATTTAAAAATTTAAGCGAAGATTTTTACCGCTTCGTTTGCTCTTTTGAAATTTTGAGCGACGCTGCGGACGCCGTTTGGTTCGTATCCGCCAGGGATTATGCGTCACCGAGCTCGGACGAGACGGAATTTTGCTACGAAGATTTTGAAAAAGACAGCCTGGAGTGCGCGGCTAACGATGCGCAAAGAGCCGCCGTGAGTGCGTTTTGGAGCGGGTGCTTGCCGTTTTTGTTTTCGGTCAGAGGCGAACGCTGCTTCGCGGGCATCCTCACGCAGGGCGCGGACGCGGGCAAGATCGTATTCGGCGCAGAACCGATTTATGAGGATGCCCTGGTCATCGCGCAAAGCTTTGAGGAATTTATCGCTCTTTTCCTCGCTGCGCTCACGGACAAAAGCGCCGCGAAATATCCGCTTTCTTGCTTTGCGTAGCAGCATGCGATACGAGCAAAGCGGTACTGCGAGCGCGAGTAAAACAGCGGCGGGGTGCGGGATACAAATTTTGGCCTCGCGCAAAATCTGCGCCGCAGATCACATCGGAGAGTAAAATTTCGCCCGATGTTTAGAGCAAAGCGCGAAAAAACGGCGCCGCAAATTATACAAGCCACAGAAGTCTGCCCGCGCGGCTCTGCCCTTCTATCTCCTTGAGCGCTTTAAGAATATCCTCGCTTTGAAATTTAATGCTTACCGATAGAAACGAGCAGTGCTCTACTTGCCCCAAAATCGGCAAGTAGCTTGCACAAAGTAGGAATTTTTGCGTATCGTAGAGATACTGCTTGCCGCTAAATTCTACCATTTTACCGCCGCGCAGGCACAAGCACGCGCTAGGTTCGTAGATACTCACGAAAGTCTGAGGGCTCGCTTTGGCAGTAGAAGCTAAGCGCTTGCATAGGCGTCTGAACGTGTCCGTAGGCTGGATATAGCTCGTCCGCGATCTTTGTAGCGTCTTTTAAAATTTTATCTACTTCGTTTATGCTCGCTCCTTTAAATTTATGCAGATTACACTTACATTTGCACGATTAAGCAAGGAATTTGAACTATCGTGCTACCGCAAAATTTTAAAAAAGGCTATAATTTAGCCAACTTTATTTAAAGGAGAGAAGATGACAAATTTTAGTTTTTGCAACCCCGTGAGGATAGAATTCGGCAGGGATAAAGAAAAGTATATCGGGCAGTATATGAAGGAATCCGGTGCGAAAAAAGCTCTCGTGCTATACGGCAGCGAGCGCGTGCGAAAGAGCGGTTTGATGGACGCTGTGGAGGGCAGCTTAAAGGCAAACGGTATAGAATTTGTGCAGCTTGGTGGCATAAAATCAAATCCCGTGCTAAGCAAGGTAAACGAAGCGATCAAGCTCGCCAAAGAATTTGGCGCCGATAGCGTGCTCGCTGTGGGTGGCGGAAGCGTGCTGGATTCCGCAAAAGCCGTAGCCGCAGGCGCCTGCTATGAAGGCGACGTGTGGGATTTTTTCACCGGTAAAAGTTCGAGCGCCGCGCTTAAAATTTTTGACATCATCACCCTCGCGGCGACGGGCTCGGAGATGAACTGCGGCGGCGTGGTGACCAAGGAGCAGACCAAACAAAAATACGCGATCAGCGCGCCGTGTCTATACCCAAAGGTCTCGGTCATAAACCCGCAGCTGCAAGCAACCGTCAGCCGCGAGTATCTCGTATATAGCGCGAGCGACATCATCGCGCACAGCATCGAGGGGTATTTTACCGCTAGCGTCCATCCGGAGATCGTGCGAGCCTATATCGAAGCTAATATCAAAACCGTCATCCGCACGACTGAAGCTCTGCTTGCAGATCCGAGCGATTACGATGCACGCGCCGAGTTTGCGTGGGCTGCGACGATGGCGCTAAACGGACTAACCTACGTGGGCGTAGGCGGCTTCGGCTATCCGAATCATATGATCGAGCATGCGATGAGCGCGGTCGTGGACTGCGCGCACGGAGCCGGTCTTAGCGTGGTAATGCCTGCGTGGATGAGGTGGTATAAGGATAGGAATTTAAGCGCGTTTGAGCGTTTTGCTCGTGAAATTTTCGGCCTTAAAAGCGCAGATGATGGCACAGCGGCGCTTAAAGCGTGGTTTGATAAGATCGGTACGCCGACTAATCTCGCACAGCTCGGCATCGAAGGCAAGGTGCTAGATGAGGTCATAGACGTAGCCGCGACAAACGCCAAAGTGTGGAATATGGCGGAGCTCTACAGCCGCGAAAATATCGCTAAAATTTTAGATTTTGCAAAATAAGGCGCGAGCTCATAGATAAAATTTAAACAGAAAGGGCGAGCGATCGCCCTTTTCCGAAAAGCAGGCGGCAGTGTGGGTGCGCTAGCGATTAGCCTTCCTAAAAAATAATCGGCTGCGCGGATAGCGAGATGATCGCCTTGTATCCTTTAAGTCCGCGAGGCTCGCTGTAAGAGGGCAGAGGCGATAGTGGCGCATCTAAATTTAAAGCGCAGACGACTGCGAATCGAACGCAAAATTTAGCTATGTTTGGAAGGGTAAATTTTGCCACATAATACTTGCGCCAAATTTGATGCGCAAGTCTCGCAATAAATTTTACTCCAGCGCGAAGTTTTGCCGCGTTTAATGGCTTTGCTTAAACGCTCTTATCCTGCGCTATCTAAAAATTCGCTCGTTAAATTTTAATCTCGGCTTTATATTTGTGATTGCGAAATTTGCTTTTGCGTGCCGCTGGTGCATTTAAATTTATCCCTCGATGCTAAGTAGATCGCCGAAAATTTCTTTGTAATACTGCATGAAGCGTTTAGGAATTTTAACGCCACGGATATCCACGGTGATGACGCTATCTTGGACCTCAAAAACGATAAGCTCGCTAGTTATTTTCACTGCTTTGCAGCCGTTAAACATACGTCGCCTACACTTGGCGTATAAGCCGTTGTGCGGTGAGTCTGCGTCCTCATACCGCCCGAGCTTGATGGGTCTTTGGAAAAGCAGATAGTTTTTATAGTCGTACTTATCGTCCGCAAGGCCTATCATATAATAATTTTCGGCGCTGTTTTTGGAAGCGGTCACGATACCTGCTTTAAAATTTAGTCTAAACATAAATTCTGCCTTGGCAAAAAGCGGCAAATTTTACCGCTTAAAATTTACACCAGCTGCACGCCCCCGCCTTTTACGATCTCGCCGATAACGTAGCCATCGGTGTTTGCCAGCACGAAGTCCGCGTTTTCTTTCGGAGCTACGACGATCATACCAACGCCCATATTAAATGTCCTCATCATCTCTGATGGTTCCACCTTTTGTGCGATGATTTTAAAGATTTCGGGCGTGCGGATCGCTGTATGCTCGATCTTTGCACCCAGCTCCTCCGGAAATACTCGCGGCAAGTTTTCCACGATACCCCCGCCCGTGATGTGCGCGAGTGCGTGGATCTTGTCTTTTAAATTTAAAAACTCTCCGACGTAAATCCTGGTCGGCCGCAAAAGCACGTCGATGAGCGCGCGATCGCCTATCTTGTCGTCAAATTTTAGCCCCAGCTCGGCGATTACTTTTCGCGCGAGCGAGAAGCCGTTTGAGTGCAGGCCGCTGCTAGGAAGCGCGATGAGCACATCGCCCTCGCGCACGAACTTGCTGCGGTCGATCTCGTCCTCTTCGGCGATACCCACGGCAAAGCCCGCTAGGTCGAAGTCGCCCTTTTCATACATCGAGGGCATCTCCGCCGTTTCGCCGCCGATAAGCGCGCAGCGGGCGAGTTTGCAGCCTTCGGCGATGCTTTTTACTACCTCTTTGGCATCCGCAATCTCGAGCTTCGCCGTCGCGTAGTAGTCGAGGAAAAATAGCGGCTCGGCGAAGTTGCATATGAGATCATTCACACACATCGCGACGAGATCTTGGCCTACGCCGTCAAATTTACGCGCGTCGATCGCGAGTCGCAGCTTTGTGCCCACGCCGTCGGTGGCGCCTAGGATCGCGAGTTTTTTATAGCCTGCAGGCAGCCTTACCGCACCCGAAAACGAGCCGATACCGCCTAAAACGTGCGGAGTTTGCGTCGCTTTGACAAACGGTTTTATCGCGTTTACGAAGTCATTTCCCGCGTCTATATCGACGCCCGCGTCTTTGTAGCTTATCAAATTTTATCCTCCAAGATGGTATAATTTCGCAGATTTTAGCTAAAATCGAATAAAAACGCTATAAAGGCCCATCTTGAAATTTAAACACGCCGTCGTCATCACGGGCAGCATCGGTAGCGGCAAGAGCGCGGTTTGCGAGCTGCTTCGTGATCGCGGATTTGAGATCATCGATGCCGATAAGATTTCGCATTGCGTCTTGGATCGCTGCGCCGCGCAGGTGGCGGAAATTTTCGGCGCGCAATACATCGTGCAAAAAGACGCGCAGGCTGCAAATTCTGCCTCGCATGCGGAATTTGACGCTAGCGGTGATGAGGAAATTTCGGCCGCGCACCGTGCTTCAGTGGATCGCAAAAAGCTAGGCGAGCTGGTGTTTAAAGACCCTGCGGAGCTTGCAAGGCTCGAAGCGCTACTGCATCCAAAGATAACAGCTGAAATTTTATCGCAGGCGCAGGCTTTGGAGGCGAAAGGAAGGCTTTACTTCGTCGATATTCCGCTGTTTTTCGAGGGCAAGAGGTATGAGTTTTTCGACAAAGTGGCGGTCGTTTATGCGCCTAAAGATACGCTGATTTCGCGCGTGATGAAGCGAAATGGGCTGGATCATGCCGCCGCAAAGCACCGCGTGGAGCTACAAACTAATATCGAGCAAAAGCGCGCTATGGCGGATTTTGTGATAGACAATAGAAGCGATCTTGCCGCGCTTAAGACCGCGGTGGAGAGATTTTTAAAAGAGCTAGAAGATAAAATTTAGCCCTTTGCGCGGTTGCGTAAAATTTCTACGTAAATTGAGATGAGTTGAAAATAAAGGAGAGGCGATGAGGATCGGTAGCTGTGCCCAAAGCGGTGCTAAATTTCAAAATTTTAAAAGTATGCCACTTAAAGAGCGGTTGAAATTTACGGTGCGAACGGTTTTGCTCTCCGCGCTGTTTGCGACGGGCGCTGCGGCGGAGATAGACGATCTAAGGAAGGGCTGCGCCGCGGGGAGCGAGATGGATTGTAGAAAACTAAGCCGCGTGATAAACGAGCTGCAGCGCAACTGCGACGCCGGCGGCGAGGAAAATGCGCTGGATTGCGCAAATTTGGGCTATGCATACGACTCAAATAGAAGCTTCAGGCAGGCCGTGCGCTATTACGACAGGGCGTGCAAGCTCGGCGAACAGAAGGGCTGCGTCTATTTGGGGCTGCTCTACAACGACGGGCAGGGGGTGGCGCAGGATCGCAAGAGGGCGAATGAGCTTTTCAGCGACGCCTGCAAGAAAAACAGCAGCGAGGGGTGCGCGAGCCTTGCATACAACTATAAAAAGGGGCTCGGCGTCTATCCCGACGTGAAAAAGGCGATCGAGTTTTTGATCAAGGCTTGCAAAATGGGGCAGGTAGAGGCGTGCCATAACCTAGGGCTCAGCTACGTTCTTGGCGAAGGCGTGAAAAAGGACGCGGACAGGGCCAGGATATTTTTTAATAGGGCTTGTGAGCAAGGACACGTGGATTCGTGCGTGAATTTGGGCGTTACGTATTTTAAAGGCGATGGCGGGCAAAAGGATCAGGCGCTTGCTGCGAAGTATTTTAGTGAGGCGTGCGAGAGAAGCGACGAGCCGCTAGCCTGCTCAAATTTGGCGTATCAATACGAAAAGGGCTGGGGCGTGACGAAAGATAAAAAGAGGGCGCGCGAGCTTTACAAAAAGGCTTGCAAGCTCGGAAGATTTGATGCTTGCGAGCATTTAAAGGCTATGAGGTAGGCTCTAACATCAAGCGCGAAAAACGCATAACAAAATGGGCTTACGAAAGAAGATAGTTAGTAACTTTAGTCTTAGTAAAGCCTATAAATAAGCGATGCGCTTAAATTTAGATAGAAGTAAAATTTTAATAAAGCGTTAGTGAGCAGCGTTAGTAATTTTAAAATTTGCGAGGTAGATAATGAAAATTTCAAAATATAATGCGAGCGGAAATGATTTCGTGATTTTTACGGATTCTGTTAAGGCGGATAGATCCAAGCTAGCGCGTGAGCTATGCGATAGGCGTGATGGGGTGGGCGCCGACGGGCTCATCGTCGTACTACCGAAATTTAACGGTATCGAGGGGATAAATTTCGAGTGGGAATTTTACAATAGCGACGGCAGCAGCGCCGATATGTGCGGCAATGGCTCGCGCGCGGTATGCATGTATGCGTATGAGAATTTTTTGGCCGGGCAGAGCATGAAATTCCTAAGCGGCGCAGGTGTAATTAGCGGTGAAATTTTCGGTATTTTCGGCGGAAATTTGAGCGAGAGCATGCGAGGTGAGCTACGCAATGTAAGCTTCGGCGAGATTTTCAATCTTCGCCCTAACGCTCACGCGTTAGTAGCTAACGTCGAGGTAATGTTAACTCGTCCTAAGCGCCTGGGCGAAAGCTTTGAGGAGGCAGGGCTAACGTGGTATTTTTATAACACAGGAGTGCCGCATTTGGTAACTTTTGTTAGTGATTTAAATGAGTTCGACGCCGCGCTGGCCCGCGACCTGCGCGAAAAGTATAACGCTAACGTTAATTATGCGTTAGTTCAAAGTCGCCTCGCAAGCAAAATTTTAAAGGTGCGCACCTTTGAGCGTGGCGTAGAGGCAGAAACTCTCGCATGCGGTACGGGGATGGCGGCATGCTTCATCGCAGGCGTCGAAAATATGGGGCTAGCTCCCGACATTCGCGTGATACCTGCAAGTGGCGAAATGCTAAATTTGCGCTTAGGGGATGGAGGCAAAATTTACTTTCGCGGCGACGTTAGGCATACTTTCGATGGCGAATTTATTGGATACGTGGAGTAGGCAGGGCAAAATTTCGAGCCGGTTTGCGCGAGAATCCGTAAAATTTTTGAGTGTAATTTATACAAGATTTCGCTTTTCGCTCCGTTTTATAAAATAATATATTTGCAATACAGCATTGGAATTTAAAATTTTATGATGATGAAATTTTAAAATTTACAGGGCATGGTTTGGGTGAGAATTTTAATTTTGAGGTAAAATTTGGCGTCTCACTGCAAAATTTAATTCCAAATTTCGGAATTTTATGAAATAAAATTTTAAGATTTCAGCGTGTGGAATTTTGCTACTAAATTTAAAATTTTTGCTTGAATTTCAAATTTGTATCGCATTAATTTAGGCTTCTGTGGAATTTAAGCGTTATAGCGTTATAAAATTTACGCTCTAACCCGCTCATTCGGTTTATAAATTTTGCTGCCGCCGCAAAAAATCCGCCGTGTTCGCACAAGTGAAATTCCGTCGCATTTGCGCGAGTAAAATCCGCCACTAATAGCAAAAAGTGCGACATCAAGCGCAAATCCTCGCCGCGGGTAAAATCTGTCATTGACGATAAAAGCTAGATTTATCGATACGGCAATTCTTGAAGCGCGGTAGAATTTACTAACGATGATAAAAGCACAGTGCAGTTACGGCGAAATTTAAAATTTGCGCCCGCCGAATTCCGTCGCGCCGTCATTTTGTCGTTTAAATTTTAAATTCCATCCGTGTCGGTTTGGCCGAAACTAGGCATAAAATCTGATGATTAACTCTCTGGCGAGCGCTAAAATCACGACAAAAATTATAAATTTTAATAAAGATTTTTGTCGTATCGCGACAAGCATAACGATGCCAAATAAAACGAGCGCAATGTCTAAAAATGTATCTTTCATACGCTTAATTGAAATTTAATCAAAATACTAAGTATGATAAGAAGTATTATAAAGCGCAAGATTGAGTGCATGGAGGATAGATCGCCAAATTCTTTGTCATATTCCTTTTTTACCTCCCACTCAGCTTTCCAGGCGAACATTTTTACTATAAAATCCAGCATTTTCATCTCCTTTTTTTAAGGCGAGTCGCATAAAAATGAAATTCTGTCGCTCCACGTGAAATTAAAGAATTCTATCTAATTGGCGCTTAAAATTTTTAATTTTGAACTATTTGTCGGCGTTTTGGACGAGCGCTTTTTCGTATTTTTCGATAAAGCTTCGCCCTGACTCGCATAGGCGGTAGATGAAAATCTTCGACGCCTTGCCCGCATCAAGCCCCGTATCCTTAATGCTTTCGCGCTGCAGGTAGCCCCAGTTTTTATGAATTATGTCAAGAGTCGATTTGATCGATGTGTAGTTGCGCCCACTCGCAGCTGCGAATTCGTTTACGGGCCTCATAAACTCCGCATCGCTTTGCTTATTGCGACATAAAAGTCCCTTTTCGCCTTGCGATTCGACCAGTTTTAGCGTTTCATAAATGAGTTTGTATTTTAATTTGATCATCGGCTTTCCCTTGCGTAATTGATATGGGTTTGCCAAAATTATATCATAAAATTTGTATTTTTATGATATGAGATGTCAATAAATCAGAAGCTAAGCACGAACTCATGAAACGGCACGACATCGCAGCGGATACCCTCGATCTCGAGCCTGCCGGAGTTTGCCATAGAAACGACTTTTAAGCTCGTGATGCCGAGCCTCTTGAGCGCGCTTAAGATTTTGCGGAATTTTAAAAAGATGATGTCTGCGTCGCTGAATGGGATAACGAGAACCCCCATCTTTAGAGCAGGCAGGTAAAAATCCAGCTCTTTTGTGTAAGAAATCGGCGTATTTAGCCCCAAAAGCTCGCAGAACAGGACGTTGGCAAATTTTTTCGAGAAGTCCTTTTTGCTTGTTAAAATTTCGCGCATATTAAAATGCGAAAAATATAGTTTTTTTGCGCGCGCGGGCTCGCCAGCTTTGCTTAAAAATCTGATGAAATTTTCCTGCTCAAGTTTGGCGATAGTGCCGTATACGGCGTCTTTGGAGATCTTGATGCGCGGCTTTAGCGCGGTGTAAATTTTATTTACGCTAAACGCGGTGTGGACGAAGCTTAGGCACTCTTTGAGGATTAAAATTTCTGTGCGGCTAAAGTTTGCCGCAAGCAGCCTCTGCTCGAATTCTAAAATTTCGGCGGGGGTTATGAAGGGGTTTTTTGCGCCGCCGCCTTGGGCTAAAAACGCCGAAATCATCGAGTTTATCTCGTTGTGGCGCTTGTCGAAGGCGATAAATTCTTCAAATGAAAGCGGCAAAAGCTCAAGCCGCTCAAAGCCTGGCAAAACTAACTCTTTATCGCGAGTAGAAATTATAAAGCGCTTTAAATTTAGCCCCTCGGCGAAGCTTTGAAGCGATGAAATTTCAAAATCGGCGCTACTAAAATTATCCAAAAAAAGCGATGAAATTTGCTCGTTGGCAGCTAAAAATTCTTTGATCTCGCGGAAAAAATTTTCACTCCTGTTTTTTGCGCCGTCGGACCCCGCATTTTTTGCATTGTTTGAGCTGCCTGCGCTTGCGTTTTTTATATCTGTATTTTTTACGGCGGTGCGGTAAAATTCATCTACGCTGGGCATATCCACGTCTAGCGTAGCTTCTCTACTTATTTCATATTCATTTGCTTCGCCAATCTTTGTATCGCCTGCGCTATTTCTAGCTGCAAAAATTGCATCATTCGCTATCGCCTCTTCAAGGCGTAGATCGGCTAAATTTAGATACAAAATTTCATCTTTTTTAAGTTCTGAAATTTCATTTTTCAGCACGGCGCTTTTGCCGGAATTTAGCACTCCATAGATTATGGTTCTAGGCGAGCCGATACCTCTTTTGCGCGGGATAAAAGCCGTAAATTCCGGCGGATTTTCGTAAAAAAATTTCAGATCATTCATGGTGAGTATTTTAAAATTTTCCTTATTAAAAGGAAATAAAACTGAAAAATCCTATGAAATTTTTATATCTATTTTAAATTTATCTAAAAATTTTTGTATTGAAAATTTCCAGCACCCTAAAAATTTTCGAAATTCTATATATTTTTCCTTATTAAAAGGAAATATTTCCATAAAATTTAGCTATTTTCTTGACAAAGCCGGAGCGCTTTTATATAATGTGCGTCTTTTGTTTGAAACAAAGGGTCGCGCGTTGCGACAAGTTCTTTATTAAGGAAAAGTGATGCAAAAAATTAGGTTAAAACTCAAGGCTTATGACCATCGAGTTTTAGATCGCACAGTTTCGGCTATCGTTGAAGCCGTAAAAAGAACAGGTGCGGACGTCAGAGGTCCCGTGCCGATGCCTACGAAGATTAAACGCTACACCGTTTTAAGATCTCCGCACGTAAATAAAGACTCCAGAGAGCAGTTTGAGATGAAAATCCACGCTCGTATGCTAGACATCGTAGCGGCTACGCCAGATACGGTTGATTCGCTAACTAAGCTTGATTTGGCTCCGGAAGTCAACGTCGAAGTTCACGCGATGGGCAAATAAGGGGTAAAACAATGGAATATATCGTAGAAAAAATAGGTATGAGTAGGACGATCGACACGAGCAGCACGCCCGTGACGCTTTTACGACTTATCAATACCAAAATTTGCGAAGTTTGCGATGAGAAAAAAGCTATCGTAGCATACGCAGAGGGAAAAGCGTATAATAAAGCTATAGCCGGCATTCAAAAGAAATATAGTCTAAGCAAGGAATTTAATAAATTTGCGACTCTAAGCTTAGAAAATGCCGAGCTTGGCGATCAAAATTTAGATGTTTTGAGCCAAGCTAAGATCGTTAAAGTAAGTTTTAAATCCAAGGGCAAAGGCTATCAGGGAGTTATTAAGCGCCATGGCTTTGCAGGTGGTCCTGCAGCACACGGCAGCCGCTTTCACCGAAGACCGGGCTCGATCGGCAACTGCGAGTGGCCGGGTCGCGTTCAGCCTGGTATGAGGATGGCGGGACACACTGGAAACGAAAAAATTACTGCCAAAAATGAAGTCGTAAGCTTTGATACCGAGAATAAAATTTTAGTGCTTAAAGGCTCGGTTCCTGGATTTAACGGCGCAATGGGCAGAATAAGGATAGTAAAATGAGTAAAGTAAGTGTGCTTAACGAAAAACTGGAAAAAGCAAGCGAAATTGAAATTCCTGCGAAATTTTCGGAAGTCAATTCGCACAGTCTATATTTGTACGTCAAATCTTACCTTGCTTCGCTTCGCGCAAATACGGCTAACGCTAAAACTCGCGCCGAGGTTAGCGGCGGCGGTAAAAAGCCATGGCGACAAAAGGGCCGCGGCGGTGCACGTGCGGGCTCAACCAGAACCAATGTCTGGGTAGGCGGCGCGGTCGCATTCGGTCCGACTAACGAGCGAAATTACGAGCAGAAGGTCAATAAAAAGCAAAAACGCCTTGCGCTGGAATTTGCTATCAATGAGAAAGTAAACGAGGGTAAAATTTTTATCTTCGATGATTTGGAGCTAAAAAGCGGCAAAACTAAAGACGCGGCAAATTTTATTAAGAAACTAGGCGTTAGAGATGCGCTAATCGTTAAAAACGAGCTGGACGCGCAAACTCTTTTGGCCTATAGAAATCTTAAGAATTGCTATGTCATCGATGCAAGCGAGGTCAATGCTTACCTAATCGCAGTTTACGGCTCAGTCGTATTTGAAAAAGCGGCATTTGAATCAATAGTGAAAGAGGACTAAAATGGCAGATATAACAGATATCAAAACGATCCTTTATACGGAAAAGTCTCTCGGTCTTCAAGAAAACGGCGTGGTCGTTATCCAAACTAGCCCGTCGGTTACGAAAAACGGACTAAAGAGCGTTTTGAAGAACTATTTCGGGATCACTCCGCTAAAGATAAATTCTTTAAGACAGGACGGCAAAGTAAAAAGATTTAGAGGTAAAATGGGCGCTAGAAATGATATGAAGAAATTCTACGTCAAACTACCTGAGGGCGCAAGCCTAGAAAGCGTGGAGGCGTAAAATGGCGATTAAAACTTATAAACCGTATACTCCAAGTAGAAGATTTATGACCGGGCTTAGCAGTGAGGATATCACTGCAAAAGCTAGCGTTAGAGGCTTGCTCGTTAAAATTCCTGCCGCAGCCGGAAAGAACAATAACGGCCGCATTACTAGCCGCCATAAACAAGCTGGGGCCGCTAAACTTTATAGAATTGTCGATTTTAAGCGAAATAAATTCGGCGTTGCTGGCAAGGTTGAGGCAATCGAATACGATCCGAATCGCAACTGCCGTATCGCATTGATCTCATACGCAGACGGCGAGAAGCGCTACATTATCAAGCCTAACGATCTTAATGTGGGCGACGTAGTAGCCGCTGCCGAGGGTGGATTAGATATTAAACCCGGCAATGCTATGAAGATGAAAAACATCCCTGTAGGAACTATTCTGCATAATATCGAGTTAAAACCTGGCAAAGGTGCTCAAATGGCACGTAGCGCCGGAGGTTATGCTCAGCTTATGGGTAAAGAGGAAAAATATGTAATTCTACGTCTGCCTAGCGGTGAGATGAGAAGAGTACTTGCAGAGTGCATGGCCAGTATCGGCGTAGTGGGTAACGAAGAGTGGGCAAACGTCGTCATCGGCAAAGCCGGACGCAATCGCCATAGAGGTATCCGTCCTCAAACCAGAGGTTCTGCAATGAACCCGGTCGATCACCCACACGGCGGTGGCGAGGGTAAGAAAAACTCCGGCCGCCATCCGGTAACTCCGTGGGGCAAACCGACGAAGGGCTATAAAACTCGCCATAAAAAAGCGAGCGATAAGCTTATAATTTCAAGAAGGAAAGGAAAATAAAAATGGCTAGATCGCTAAAAAAAGGTCCTTTCGTAGATGATCACGTAATGAAAAAAGTCGTTGCGGCAAAGAAAGCCGGCGATAACAAACCGATCAAGACTTGGTCGAGACGAAGCACGATCGTGCCTGAGATGATCGGACTTACGTTTAACGTTCATAACGGAAAGAATTTTATCCCGGTTTACGTCACCGAGCATCATATCGGTTATAAATTAGGCGAGTTCGCTCCTACACGCACTTTCAAGGGCCACAAAGGCTCCGTGCAGAAAAAGATCGGCAAGTAAGGATAGAATATGAGTAAATCAACTATTAAATTTGTTCGCCTTTCGCCGACAAAAACAAGACTTATCGCAAAACAAATTCAAGGCATGAATGCGGAATTTGCCCTTGCTACTTTGGAATTTACGCCTAATCGCGGCGCTAAATATATCGCTACGGCGATTTCAAGTGCGGTCGCAAACGGCGGCTTTGAGCCTGAAGAGGTCGTAGTTACCAGCTGCCGAGTGGATGCGGGTCCCGTACTTAAGAGATTTCGTCCGCGCGCCAGAGGTACGGCTAGCCGTATCCGCAAGCCTACTTCGCACATTATCGTCGAAGTAGCAAAACCAAGTAAGAAGGAAGCGTAAATGGGACAGAAAGTAAATCCGATCGGTTTAAGATTAGGAATTAATCGAAATTGGGAGTCTAGATGGTTTCCTTCTAAAGCGACGCTTTCCGAGAGTATCGGCGAGGATTACAAGATCCGCAAATTTTTAAAAGCTAAGCTTTATTATGCGGGAATTAGCCAAATTTTGATCGAAAGAACGGCTAAGAAAATTCGCGTAACGATCGTAGCCGCAAGACCGGGTATTATCATCGGGAAAAAAGGCGGCGAGGTTGAAAATTTAAGAAGCGAAGTCGTTAAGCTAGTCAATAAAGACATAGCCATCAATATCAAAGAGGAGCGCAAAGTAGGCTCGAACGCACTTTTGGCTGCGGAAAACGTAGCTATGCAGCTAGAGCGCCGCGTTGCATTCCGCCGCGCTATGAAGAAAGTCATCCAAGGCGCTCAAAAAGCAGGCGCAAAGGGAATTAAAATTTGCGTCGCAGGTCGCTTAGGCGGCGCTGAGATGGCTAGAACCGAATGGTATTTGGAGGGACGCGTTCCGCTCCATACTCTAAGGGCTAGGATCGATTACGGCTTTGCCGAAGCACATACGACTTACGGTAATATCGGCATTAAGGTTTGGATCTTTAAGGGTGAAATTTTACAAAAAGGCATCCAGGCCGAAAAGACCGATGATGCGCCTAAAAAAACACGCAGACCAAGAAGAGGTAAATAGTTATGTTGATGCCAAAAAGAACAAAATACCGCAAGATGATGAAAGGTCGCAATCGCGGCTATGCGACGAGAGGGAATTCCTTGACGTTCGGCGATTTCGGTATCAAAGCGGTAGAGGCGGGTAGGGTAAATTCTCGCCAGATCGAAGCGGCTCGTGTCGCGATGACGCGCTTCGTGAATCGTCAAGCTAAAATTTGGATTAAGGTATTCCCAGACAAACCGCTTACCAAAAAACCTCTACAAACTCGTATGGGTAAGGGTAAGAGCGGCGTAGAAGAGTGGGTAATGAATATAAAACCGGGTAGGATCATTTTCGAGATGACCGGCGTTAGCGAAGAGGTTGCTAAAGAGGCGCTTATGCTTTCGATTCATAAACTACCTTTTAAAACGAAAATCGTAAGTAGGGAAAGCGAAAATGAAATATACTGATTTGAAAGATAAAGATTTAGCTGAGCTAAATTCTATGTTGAAACAAAGTAAGTTGCTTTTATTTACGGCTAGACAAAAGCTAAAGACTATGCAGCTAAGCAATCCTAACGAGATTCGCGCTATCAAAAAAGATATCGCTAGAATCAACACCGCTATTAAAGCGAAATAAGGATAGGTTATGGCATTTAAAAGAGAAATTCAAGGCGTAGTCGTAAAGAAGGCGGGCGATAAAACAGCTACCGTTTTGGTAGAGCGAAGGGTTATGCACCCTAGATATAGAAAGATCGTAAAAAGATTTAAAAAATATCTGATCCACGATGAAAACAACGTCGTAAAGATCGGTGATACCATATCTGCGATCGAGTGCAGACCGTTAAGCGCTAGAAAATCGTTTCGCTTAAAAGCGGTTTTGAAAACAGGAGTTGAATAATGATACAGAGTTTTACCAGACTTGCGGTAGCTGATAATAGCGGCGCAAAAGAACTTATGTGTATTAAAGTTTTGGGCGGCAGCAAAAGAAGATACGCCACAATCGGCGATATTATCGTTTGCTCTGTAAAAAAAGCGCTCCCTAACGGCAAGATTAAGCGCGGTCAAGTAGTAAAAGCCGTAGTCGTTCGTACGACTAAAGAGTTGCACAGAGGCAACGGCTCGCTAATTAGATTCGATGAGAACGCAGCCGTTATTTTGGATTCAAAAAAAGAGCCGATCGGCACTCGTATTTTCGGTCCTATCGGTAGAGAGGTCAGATACGGCGGTTTTATGAAGATCGTTTCGCTGGCTCCGGAGGTTTTATAATGGCAGTAAAATTTAAGATTAAAAAAGGCGATCAAGTAAAGATCATCGCAGGTGACGATAAGGGTAAAACAGGCACTGTCAAGGCAGTGTTTCCTAAAAAAGCTCAAGTTATCGTCGAGGGTTGTAAAATGGCTAAAAAGGCTATCAAACCAACCGAGCAAAATCCACAAGGCGGCTTTACGAGCAAAGAGATGCCTATGGATATTTCAAACGTTGCGTTGGTAGAGGGTTGATTATGAGCAGACTAAAAGATAAATACGCTAATTCCATCAGAGCTGCTTTGCAGAAAGAATTTGATATAAAAAATCCTATGCTTATCCCGGCGCTTGAAAAGATCGTTATCAGCGTAGGAACGGGCGAATCGAGCAAAGATCAAAAAGTGCTTCAAAATATGGCAGATACTATCTCGCTGATCGCAGGTCAAAAAGCGCTGATCGTCAATGCAAAAAAATCGGTTGCAGGCTTTAAAGTGCGCGAAGGTTTCCCGGTAGGCATAATGGTTACGTTACGAAAGGAGCAGATGTTTGCCTTCCTAGACAAACTGATCTCTATCGCGCTTCCTAGAGTTAAGGATTTCCGAGGACTACCTAGAACGGGCTTTGATGGACGCGGCAATTACAACTTCGGTTTGCAAGAGCAGCTGATGTTCCCTGAGGTCGAATACGATCAAATTTTAAGAACTCACGGTATGAATATAACCGTTGTAACGACTACAAATAACGATAAAGAGGCATTTAAATTGCTAGAGCTATTCGGCATGCCTTTTGCAAAAGGAAAATGATATGGCAAAAAAATCAATGGTAGCCAAGGCGAAACGCCCCGCTAAATTTAGCACTCGCGCATATACCAGATGTCAAATTTGCGGTCGTCCGCACTCCGTTTATAAGGATTTTGGAATTTGTCGCGTTTGCCTTCGCAAGATGGCAAATGAGGGCTTGATCCCGGGTCTAAAAAAAGCAAGCTGGTAAGGAGAAGAGATGATTAACGATCTTATTTCAGATGGACTAACTCGCATCAGAAATGCTGCGATGCGAAGGCTAGATACGACTAAGCTTTTTCACTCAAACGTCGTTGAGGCTATGCTTAAAATTTTAGCCGAGAAGGGCTATATCGAGAGCTACAACGTAGTAGAGGAAAACAATAAAAAGATCATCAACGTAGTGCTTAAATACGATGAAAAGGGCAGGAGCGTGATAAACGAAGTTAAAAGAATTTCGACTCCGGGTCGCCGCGTATATCAAGGCAAAGACGAGATCAAGCGCTTCAAAAACGGCTACGGAACCGTCGTCGTTAGCACAAGCAAAGGTGTTATGAGCGGTATCGACGCGCACAAAGCGGGCGTCGGCGGCGAAGTGCTTTGCACGATCTGGTAAGAAGTTTCTACTTTTTATGGCATTGTGGTATCCATTCGTAAAAGTAGACATACCCTAGACAAATAAAAAGGAAAATTATGTCAAGAATTGGTAAAAAACCGATCTCTATCCCGAGTGGAGTTGAGGTCAAAATCGACGGCTCGTCGTTAAAATTTAAAAAATCGAATAACGAAAAAGAGCTTGATTTAAAAGGTCATGTCGATGTAAAAATCGAAGACGGAAAGATAGAATTCTCGCCTAAGGGTGAGGACAGACAGAGCAGAGCGTATTGGGGAACATACCGCGCTTTAGCCAACAATATCGTCCTTGGTCTTACCGAGGGCTTTTCAAAACAGCTCGAAATCAACGGTGTCGGCTATAGAGCCGCGATGAAGGGCAAGATGCTTGAGCTAAATTTGGGCTTTTCGCATCCGATAAATTTTGAATCTCCAAAGGGGATTGAAATTTCCGTAGATAAAAACGTCGTAACTATCAAAGGCGACGACAAGCAGCAAGTAGGTCAAGTGGCAGCCGAGATCAGAGGATTCAGACCGCCTGAGCCATATAAAGGCAAGGGTATTAAGTATCTTGAAGAGCGCATTATCCGCAAAGCCGGAAAAACAGCTAAGAAATAAGGGTTGAGAAATGACACAGAACGTATTAAAAAGAAAGATCTCTTTACGAATCAAGAGAAAAAGAAGGATTCGCGCTAAAATTTCAGGCGTCGCATCTTGCCCTAGAATTTCTATTTTCAAATCCAATAGGACGGTCTACGCTCAGGCTATCGACGACGCGGCGAGCGCGACTTTGTGCGCTAGCAGCGGTAAGGTTTTAAATTTAAAGGCAAACAAAGAGGGCGCGGCTAGCTTAGCTAAAGATTTAGCCTCCAAGCTAAAAGATAAAGGCATTTCTGAAGCGATTTTCGATCGTAATGGCTATTTGTATCACGGCGTAATCGCAAGCTTTGCCGAGTCGTTACGCCAAAACGGCATCAAACTATAACCCAAAGGAATGATTGTGGAAAAGTATAATAGAGAAGAATTCGAAGAGGTAATCGTCAATATCGGTAGGGTTACGAAGGTCGTTAAAGGCGGTAGAAGGTTTAGGTTTACGGCTCTTATCGTAGTAGGCAATAGAAACGGCTTGGTAGGCTTTGGCTTCGGCAAATCCAAAGAGGTTCCCGATGCGATTAAAAAGGCGGTAGACGATGCGTTTAAAAATATCATCAAGGTAAATTTAAACGGCTCTACTATCACTCACGATATTGAAGTTAAATACAATGCGAGCAAAATTTTACTTAAGCCGGCGAGCGAAGGTACTGGCGTTATCGCAGGCGGTTCAGTCCGCCCAGTTTTAGAGCTTGCAGGTGTTAAAGATATCCTCACCAAATCGCTAGGTTCGAACAACTCCTCAAACGTCGTAAGAGCTACGATGAAAGCTCTTAGTATGTTAAAACACTAACAAGGATAAAAGATGGGATTAGAAAATCTTAAAAAAGCCCCAGGCTCGACTCACGCTACTAAGCGCTTGGGTCGCGGTCAAGGAAGTGGCCTGGGTAAAACTGCGGGTCGCGGCGGTAAGGGTCAGACCGCGCGTACCGGCTCTCATGAAAAAAGAGGCTTCGAGGGCGGCCAGCAGCCGATTCAGCGAAGGCTTCCGAAGGTAGGTTTTACTTCTAAATTTGAAAAGCCTTACGTGATCAATGTCGATAAAATCGAAGCTATCAAAGATCTTAGCGAGATCACGATCGAAAGCATCAAATCCGTTCATAAAATTTCAAATTCCGTTAAAAAGATCAAGCTGATCGGCGTAGGCGCAAAAGCGCTCATTAGCAAGATCAAAGACGAGAACGTAAAGTCTAGCGGACAAAAATAATGAATAAATCGCTACGCAACAAAATTCTCATTACTTTGGGCTTTCTTTTTGCCTATAGGTTGCTAGCTTACGTGCCGGTTCCGGGAGTGGACGTTGAGGTTATAAAGCAATTTTTTCAAAACAATAGCAACAACGCTTTTGGAATGTTTAATATGTTTAGCGGTAACGCGGCGGAGCGATTCAGCGTTATCTCGCTAGGCATTATGCCTTATATTACCGCTTCGATCATTATGGAGCTGCTTGCCGCAACCTTTCCAAATTTAGGCAAACTCAAAAAAGAGCGCGACGGTATGCAGAAATATATGCAGATCATCCGATATGCTACAATCGCAATCGCTATGGTTCAATCCATCGGCGTTAGCATCGGCTTGCAGGGCATTCACGGACAGACCGGAGCGCCTGCGATAATGGCTGAAAATACCAACGAATTTGTTTTCATCTCGTGCATTTCGATGCTGGCAGGCACCATGCTTTTGATGTGGATCGGAGAGCAGATTACGCAACGCGGCGTCGGTAACGGCACCAGCCTTATTATCTTTGCAGGTATCGTAAGCGCCATACCTAGAGCGATCGGAAGTACTGTAAATTTAGTAAATACCGGCGAAATGAACGTTTTAAAGCTAATCGCGATCGTGCTAATTATCCTGGCTACTATCGGAGCGATTTTATATGTGGAGCTAGGTGAACGCAGAATTCCGGTATCGTTTTCGCGCAAGGTATTGATGGCGAATCAAAACAAGCGCATTATGAATTACGTGCCGATCAAGCTAAATTTAAGCGGCGTCATTCCGCCTATTTTTGCAAGCGCGATTTTGATGTTTCCGACTACAATTTTACAGGCAAGCACCAATCCGATCATCCAAAAGATCCACGATTTCCTAAGCCCTAGCAATTACTTCTTTAACTTTTTGACCTTTGTGTTGGTTATATTTTTTGCGTATTTTTATGCGTCAATCGCTTTTAATTCCAAGGACATTAGTGAAAATTTAAAGAAGCAGGGCGGATTTATCCCGGGTATTCGTCCGGGTGAAGGAACGGCGAGCTTTTTAAACGAAGTCGCCAGCCGTCTTACGTTTTGGGGTTCGATCTATCTCGGGCTAGTAACCGTCATTCCGTGGCTGCTCGTTAAATTTATGGGCGTGCCGTTTTATTTCGGCGGTACCAGCGTGCTGATCGTCGTCTCCGTCGCTCTTGATACGATGAGGCGCATTGAAGCGCAGATCTATATGAACAAATATCAGACCCTAAGCGCGGTCGGGCTATAAAAATGGCAATTTTGCTTAAAACAAAAAAAGATTTAGAAGGGCTGCGTGCAGCGAATAGGATCGTCGCGCAGGCCCTTGATTACGCAGCTTCTTTCATAAAGCCGGGTCTTAGCCTGCTCGAAGTCGATAAAAAGATCGACGATTTCATCACCTCCAAAGGCGCATATCCCGCTTTTAAGGGGCTATACGGCTTTCCAAACGCCGCTTGCCTCTCGCTAAACGAAGTCATCATCCACGGCATCCCAGACGAAACGATCTTGCAAGAGGGCGATATCTTAGGCGTCGATCTAGGCTCGAAGCTAAACGGATATTTCGGCGACAGCGCACGCACCCTGCCCGTCGGTAAAATTTCAAAAGCCGACGAAGATCTCATCGCATGCAGTAAGGATACGCTGGAGTTTGCCATCAAAACGATCAGGGTAGGGATGCACTTCAAAGAGCTAAGCTTCGAGATCGAGAAATTTATCCGTGCACGCGGCTTCGTGCCGCTGTATGGCTTCTGCGGTCACGGCATCGGCAAGCACCCGCACGAAGAGCCTGAGATCCCAAACTATCTAGAGGGCAACAATCCAAAATCGGGCCCCAAAATCAAAAACGGCATGGTTTTTTGCATCGAGCCGATGATCTGCCAAAAGGACGGCACGCCGGTCATCGCCGAGGATAAATGGAGCACGAGAAGCAAGGATGGGCTCCGCACTAGCCACTATGAGCACTGCATGGCGGTTTTCGACGGTAAGGTAGAAGTCCTAAGCGTCGCGTAGATTTCGCACAAAAGGCGACTTGGACTAGTTAAAATTTTACACTTTTGCCAAGGCGAAATTCCGCCCGCGATTAGATTTCGACAATTTTACATCGCTCGCGTCTTGGAATTTTACCTCAGCCGCTTCATGCATAAATTTTTGTCCGAAGACCTTTCAAAGCTTATCGCGACGGTTTGCGGTCTAGCCGCAAAATTTTAAAAAATATCGCGTCGTAGTCGCTTCATCTGCTCTAGCCTCGTAGCCGGCTTTATGAGGTATGCAAGCATTGTAAAACGCGCCATTTGCCGCGCATCTTATTAAAATTTTTGCCCGAGCGTTTTGACCGCGGCAATATTGCTTCGAAATTTCAATTAGCTAAATTTTTTGAAATTACGTTTTAATAATTTTATCCCGGAGCTTCTGTCTCATAACCTCACTCATAAATCCGCTTTACATAGAATTTCGCCTCAAAATTCCGCCGTCCAATTCTAACCCCCGCCCGTATCTTTAAAATTTAGCCGTAAAATTTGAAATGTAAAGGCGCGCAAGTAAGCAAGCTCAAAGCTTTAAGCGGCTAATATTGCGCCTTGATTTTAAAGCGAAAATGTGTCGCGCTACGCAGAGTGGGCGTCGTCGCGTCTCTTCGTACAAGGCAGGAAATAATAAAATGAGAGAAAAATTTTATGTAGCGCTAGCAAATATAGGCGGGCTTATGGCGCGGACGAAAGCGGGCGAGCTCGTGGCGCGCTTGCTTATGAAAATCGACCGCGGTTTTTTTGCTGCGCTGCGCGAGCGTCCCGTATGGAGGGTGTTTTGGCTTAGCACGGCGCTATGTCTGCTCGCATGCTGGGCTAAGATACATTATCAGATCAATGGGTATCATTTTTCGCATGTATTTAAAGGCTTTTCTGCGGTGCTCATCATAAATTTACTTATCTTTCACCTCTGCTATCTGCTTAGCGGGCGATTTTTTAAGCTCGTTTCGTTCGTGTTACTAGCGCTAATTGCGCTAATTGCGAGTGTGGCTTTATTTTTGATCGTAAATTTCGACTCAAGCTTCAACGTCGTGGCGATCGACGCGCTTGTGCATACCGATGCAGCAGAGACGCGCGAGTTTGTTTCGCAGTTTCTTAACCCTGCGACGATTTTGTATCTAGCGGTGCTGCTTGGCTGCATCTTTGTAGCGCTAAGAGCAGAGCGGAGAAAGAGGGAACAAACGCATAGCGGTCTAAGATTGCTGTTAGCGGCGCTTTATCTTATCTACGGGGCAATCTTTTGCGCGGATATCGCCATCAAAGCTTCCCAGGGCAAGCAGGGCTATATAAACAAGCTATCGCAATACGTCCCGCTGGAGTTTGCCTTTACGATAAAAGACTATCTGAGCGATAAAAATTTCATCACCGATATGCGTGAAGTGCAGCTCGGATACGATGAGGCCAAGCGCGCGAACGAAAGCGTTTTAAAAGGCAGCACAAATTCGGATCCGCAAAGCTCTGCTTTGGGCTCCGCGTCTGAAAATTCTAAGCCTGCATCAAGCGTCCAGGCGCAAAATTCCGGCGTAAATTTAAATTCTACGCCCGCCACGGGCGCTGAGCCGCAAAGCTGGGGCGAGACTTTAAATTCTACGCCGCAAAGCCCCGGCGCGATTTCAAATTCCAAAACCACTGACGCTACTACAAGCCCCGCCTCTCAAAAGTCTCGCGTCAAAAATATCATCCTAATAATCGGTGAGAGCTTGCAGCGCGGGCATATGTCGCTCTACGGCTACGGCGTTAAAAATACGCCGCTTTTAGAGAAACTCGAAGCAAGCGGTAATTTGATAAAATTTGGCGATACAATCTCGCCTTACGGCACGACTAATCAGGTGCTGATGCGGCTTTTAAATTTCAGCGATTACGAAAGCGAGCGCAAAAGGGCGTGGTTTCGCAACCTTAGCATCATTGATATGTTTAAGCTAAGTGGCTACCGCACCTTTTGGATCAGCAATCAAGAAGCCTTCGGTGCACATGCGTTAAGTGCTAAAAGCGCTGCCGATCGCGCGGACGGAGAAACCTTTCTCTCAAAAAGCAATCTTTATGAAACCGTCCGCATCAAGCCTGACGGAGTGCTGCTTCCGCTCATAAATCAGGCGAAAGCGGGGCAGAGCGAGCGAAATTTCTACGTGATCCATCTCATCGGCAGCCATATGGATTACAGCCTGCGCTATCCCGAGGGATTTGGCAAGTTTAGCGCGGCGGACGTAAAGGCAAAACTTACTTCCAAGCAGAAAGATGTCGTCGCGTATTACGACAACAGCGTGCTTTACAACGATTTTGTTATAAATGAAATTTTTAAAATTTTTTCGGGTGATGACAGCCTCATCGTCTATCTTAGCGATCACGGCGAAAATTTATACGAAAACGGGCGCCTCGGGCACGGCATGGAGAGCCGCTTTACTTACGAAATTCCGCTGATTTTCATAGCTTCGCGCGAGTTTTTGAGCGATCACGCTAAGCTATGGCAGAGGCTAGCTGCGGCAAAAGATAAACCTTTTATGAGCGATGATTTGGCACATCTGCTAGCAGATATCATCGGTGTCGCGCCACTTGAGTTTGACGAGCGCAAAAGCCCGATACGAGCGGATTTCAATGCTTCGCGCAAGCGAATTGCTAACGGAGTCGATTATGACGAGAAATTAAAGAATACGAAGGGCTACGAGTTCGAGTAACAGATGAGTTTTGCTTTTATTGCACTACAGGCCGCATGAACTAGAAATTGGCGCATCCCACCTTTTTGATCGGTTCATCAAATTCAGATTAGAATTTGCGCCACTCCGTATGGCTACGCCGATAACAAGGCGCGCAGCGTTTGTTAAATTTGAGATCAAATTTATGCACCGCGGCTAGCTCTCCTTCTTTACCTCATCCATATACGAGTAAATCGTGACTTTCTGAGTCCTAAGTGCCTTTGCGACGAGCTCCACCGCGCCTTTTACCTCAAAAATTCCTTTTTGCGCGAGGAATTTTACGATACGCTTTCGATCCTCTTTCTTCATCCCCTCCACATCCAGATCGTGCGTAGCCGATGCGATCAAGTCTTGGACGATATCAAGGATATTTTGCTGCAAATCGTTAGAGCTTTGTGTTTCTAAATTTACGCCGTTCTTTAAGCTCGCTTCATCTAATGCCGCGTTATCGCAGCCTCCGTCGGTAAAATTTGCGCCCTGCAACTCCTTGCTATCGAGCTTTGCATTCGGCAGAAGATTTTTTATTGCTTTGTATGCGGCCATGGCGCTTGAAGTATCTATATTTACGCACAGCGCGCCTACTACTTTGCCGTTTGCGGCGCGGATCAGAGAAGTCGAGGAGCGTATGAGCTTGCCGTTTTGCGCGGTGAAGTAGTAGTTTGCGGTGCAGTCGTTTTCAAAATTTTTGCTTAGCAACACGTCCTTTATCAGATGATTGAAGCTTTGGCCGATCCTCCTGCCCGTCACGTCGCCGAGGACAAAAACGACGGAGTTTTGCGGCGTGCTCATATCGTGGATGACCACCTCGCAATCGCCGATCGTATTTTTAATAAGGTGCGCGGTCGGTATAAAGGTCTGCAAAAGCTGATTCAATTTGAGTTCCTTAAATTCCATATAAAAAAATCTATAAATTTAAATTAAATTTTAAAATTTTTACAAATTTATAGAAATACTTATATATTTTTAATAAATTTAGAGTAAAATTATATAAAATTTTATATGCAAAGGAGCTTAAATGAAAGAAATTTACCCAACCGGTTTCGCGCCGAAAAAGGCGCATTATGCGCCGGGTATCTTAGACGACGACGGTACGCTCTACGTCTCGGGGCAGCTAAGCGTGGATCCGCGCACGGGAGCCGCTCCAGAGGGTCTTGCTGCGCAGACCGCGCAGGCTCTAAGCAACGTCGCGGCAGTGCTGGCCGCCGCGGGCGCGGATAAAAACGACGTGCGGATGTGCCGCGTCTATACGCCGGGCGTCGAGAACTGGGATGTGATCGACGAGCAGTACGCGCTGTTTTTCGGCGCGCACAAGCCCGCTCGTGTCGTGGTGCCGACTACGGCTCTACACTTCGGCTGCCTCGTAGAGATCGAGGCTGTCGCAAAAATCGAAGAGAAAAAATAGGAGCGAAAATGAGCGATTTCATCTGCACGGGCTGCGGCAAGCACGCGCCCATCGATACTTTGCGCTATAAATGCGGCTGCGGCGGGCTGTATAAGCTAAACTCCGACGCGCCTAAATTTAACCCCGCGCTCGTAGATCAAAGCGAGTTTAGCATCTTTAGATACCGAAGATTTATGGGCATCGACACGGCTAAATTTAAAGAAATCTCTATGGGCGAGGGGCTCACGGCGAGCGTGAAATTCGGCGAAAATCTCTATCTCAAGCTCGATTACGCGATGCCTACGCTTTCGTTCAAAGATCGCGGCGCGGCAGTTTTGGTGCTGCACGCCAAAAATATCGGCGTGAAAAAGGTGCTACAAGACTCCAGCGGCAACGCAGGCAACGCCGTAGCGGCGTACTGCGCTCGCGCGGGTATCGAGTGTGAAATTTATGTCCCTAAAGCCACGTCGCCTAAAAAGATCGATATGATCAAAAGCCACGGCGCGCACGTCACGGTCTTTGACGGTAGCCGCGACGAGACGGCGGACGCGTGCCGCAAAAAGGCCGCGCAGGAGCAGATCTATTACGCCAATCACGTTTATAATCCGATCTTTTACGAAGGCACGAAGAGCTACATTTATGAGATCTACGAGCAGCTGGGCAGGGTGCCGCGCAATATCTTCATCCCCGTGGGCAACGGCACGCTGCTGCTGGGCGCTCAAGCGGCGCTAGGCGAGCTATATGAGGGCGGCCTTATCGAGGCGCTACCGAAAATTTTCATCGTTCAGGGCGAGCGTTGCGCTCCGCTTTTTGACGCCAAAGGTGCGGCGCGCGAGATAGAGCCGCAGCCGACGCTAGCGGAGGGCATCGCGATCGCAAGACCGATGCGCGCAGGCGAAATTCTTGGCTCTAGCTACGCTGGCGAGCGCGAGGTGATCTTGGCGAGCGAGAGCGACATACTGCCTGCCAGAGCGGCGCTTGCGCGCGGCGGATTTTACGTCGAGCACACGACCGCAGCTACCTATGCTGCGTATCTGCGCTACAAAGAAAGCCATGATCTGCAAGGAGATAGCATCGTCCCGCTTTGCGGCGCTGGGCTAAAGAGCGATCATTAAATTTAAGCGCTCGCCGCGGAATTTGCGCGACTAGCTGGCGTCGAGGAATTTTAAAATTTTGTAGCTTTAAATTTAGCGGATTTATGAGCCGATGTTTTAGCGGGATGTTTAAAATTTACGGCGCATAGGCTTTTAAATTTAAACTTATATCGAGGCGCTAAGACGAGTCTCTGTTTTGTTCGATGCGGTTATATGGGCGCATTTTTTATGAGCAACTTTGCTGCTAGCTGGATTTGTAAAATTTTATCTGTCGATAGCTGGACGGCTGCCATATAAATTTAAATCACGATCAAAATTTTATAAAAACTAATCTGCAATGTGCGGCGCTATCTACCCATTTCGTTTATAAAATTTAGCCATTTTTATCGCTCTTGGTGAGAGAGATTCTGTGTAGAGATTAAATTTTTGCGCGGTTATTTCGAGTTTTCTTTAGCGATGCGCGTAAGCTTAAGTACGAATTCGCTTTTTGCCGCAGTATAGGCGTCGCGGTCAAACTCATAGCGCTTGCAAAGCTCTAATTTAAGCGCCTCATACCGCTCGGCAATATCCGCATTCGCTCGCAAAAAATCTCTAAAAAATATTTCGTCCGCATCGCCGAAATTTCGCAGATGCACGTGGAAAACGCGCTCGGCAAACCCCGCTTCGGTGTAGCCCTTATTTAGGCTGCAGCGGCTCTCGCTTTCGCTCATTAGCAGATAGCTCGCGTCTATCAGGCGCTGTTTGGCGGCGGCTATATCCGAGCACTCGATCAAAATATCTACGATCGGCTTCGCCCAGATCCCGCTTACCGCGGTGCTGCCGATATGGTGGATCTTGATCTTACCATGATCTCGCAGCAGGCCGCGCAAAATCTTGCGCTCCTGTCTAAACCAAACGCTCCAGCGCGGATCGTGCGGCACGAGGCGTATCGGAAAGAGCCGCCACAGCTCCTGTAGGCTCATCGAAAGGAGTTTGTTGCTCATCTTAACTCCAAAGTATTGGGTGAAATTTGAATGAATGGCGGGTAGATAGGGATTCGAACCCTAGAAGGCTGACGCCTTACGCGCTTTCGAGGCGCGCTCCTTCGACCGCTCGGACATCTACCCGAATGAAAATGTAATTTAAGCCAAAAATGGCTTAATAACAGATTTAAAAATGAAATTCCGCGTGAAATTTCGCCTGATTTTGCGATCGGGGGTTGAAATTTAACGGCACAAATTTAGATTTCGTTTTAAATCCACGGCTTAAAGTGCGGCGCGCTTTGGGCAAAAATTTGCTTTCGTGCGTAGTTTTGGGCACGGAATTTTACCGCTTTATGGATGAAATTTTACGCAAAAGCTCATCGTCGCGGCGGCGAAAAATCACTCGCCGTTTATAAATTTTTATGCGCCGCCCTACAAAACCGAGATGAAAATTTTGATCTCGTCTCCGCCGTAAAACTCAAAATCCGTTCCAAACGCTCTTTTTAGTTCATCGGTCTCAAAAAAGCTCCAAATTTTGCTCCAAAACTTTGCTACGTTTTGCGGCTCATTTGGGAATCTAAAAACGGCGTATTTGCCGCTTTTGATCTCCAAGGCTTCGCCGCCGCGGGGCGCTTTGGTGCCGATAAAGATATCGTAAAGCCCGTCGACGCCGTCTTCGTAATCGTAATAGACGCCGTAAATCTCGCTCTGCCCGTCATAACACTCTTTCATAAATTTCGCCCACAGCGCGGGAATTTTGCCGCTCTCGCCTAGTTCGTCCGCGTTTTTCGTGCGGGCTTTTAATCCGTAAATTTTAAATCTGTCTAAATACGAAATTTTGATTTTTTCGCTCAAATTTTACCCTTTCCGCTACTGCTCTAAAAGCTCCCTTGCTTCTTTTGCGATCGCGACGTCGGTGAAGCCGAAAAGCTTAAACAGCTCGTTTGCGTTGCCGCTTTCGCCAAAGCTTTGCATGCCGTGTACCGCGTCTGCAAATTTATACCACTCAAGCGCGCTTGCGGCTTCGACGGCTAAAATTTTAGTCTGCGCCTGCAGGATTTGCGCCAGATAGTCAGCGTCCTGCTCGCACAAAAGCTCGAAGCACGGCGCGCTTACGACGTTTGCGCCGATGCCTTGCTCTTGCAGGATTGCCGCCGCTTTTAAGCAGAGCGAAACCTCGCTGCCGCTTGCGATGAGCGTGATACGTGCCTCTTTGCTCTGCCTTAGCAGATACGCGCCGTTTTGCACGTCGCCCAAAACCGCCTTAGGTAGCGGCTCAAGCCCTTGACGCGAGCAGACGAACGCCGCAGGGGCATTCAGAGTAAGCGCCGTACGCCAGCACTTTACGTTTTCGTTGCCGTCTGCGGGGCGGAAGGTGTAGAAGCCAGGCATTGCACGGAAGGTGCTAAGCTGCTCGATAGGCTCGTGCGTAGGTCCATCCTCGCCCACGCCGATGCTGTCGTGCGTGAAGACGAAATAGTGGCGCAAACCCATCAGCGCCGCAAGTCTAGCGCCCGTTTTGAGATAGTCGCTGAAGATAAAAAACGTCGCGCTAAATGGGATAAAAAGCCCGTATCTCGCAAAGGCGTTACCGATCGCCGCCATCGCGTGTTCGCGGATGCCGAAGTGTAAATTTTTGCCGCACGGAAAGTCGCCGCCGCCTTTTAGCTCGGTCTTATTCGACGCCGCCAAATCGGCGCTTCCGCCCAAAAAGCCGGGCACCGCGTTTGCGATGGCGTTTAAAATTTTACCGTTGCTATCGCGCGTGGCGACCTTAAGCCCGCTAAAATCGGGAAATTCTATCTTACTAAAATCGGGATTTAAAAGCTCGTTTAGAAGCGCTCTTTTTTCATCGCTTAGCTTCGCGAGCTTCTCCTTCCAAAGCCGCTCTTCCAAATCGCCCTTCTCGACTGCAGTGCGCGTTTCAAAAAGCACGTCCTCGCTTACGACGAAGCTTTGAGCGGGATCAAAGCCCAGGCTTTGCTTAGCGCGCGCAAGCAGCTCCTCTCCAAGCGGCGCGCCGTGCGTCTTGGCCGTGCCCTCAAGCTCTAGCGCGCCCTTGCCGATCGTGGTGTTTGCGATGATGAGGTAGGGTTTGGTTTTGTTTTTTACCTCGTCAAGGACAAATTCTATCTGATCGAAATTATGCCCGTCGATGCGCGCGACCTCAAAGCCCTGCGCTTCAAATCTCACCTTCACATCCTCAAACCACGCGATATCGGTGCTGCCGTCGATCGTGATGCCGTTAGAATCATAAATTATCGTAAGATTATCGAGGTTGTGTCTGCCTGCAAGCGCGCACGCCTCGTAGCTGATGCCCTCCTGCAGATCGCCGTCGCCGCAGAAGCAATAGACGCGGTGATCGATGATCTCGCTTCCTTCCTCGTTTAGCAGATGCGCGGCGTATTTCGCGGCCATCGCAAATCCGACCGCGTTTGCGACGCCTTGCCCGAGCGGTCCGGTAGCGATCTCTACGCCCGGGGTGGTGATCTCCGGGTGGCCGGGGGTTTTGGAGTGCAGGCGCCTGAAACTTTTGAGATCGTCCATACTCAAATCGTATCCGCTAAGATAGAGGTAGCTATACACGAGCGCGCTTGCGTGCCCGCCCGAGAATACGACGCGGTCGCGGTTCAGCCACGCGGGATTTTTGGGATTGTGGCGTACCTTGCTCATAAAGACGCTCATTACGTCGCTTAGCCCCATCGGCGTGCCGGGATGGCCTGAGTTGGCGCTTTGGATCATATCCGCGCTTAGAAATTTGATCGTGTTTGAAATTTTACTTAGCTGCTCGCTCGACATTTTTCATCCTTTCAGGTATTTTTCTATCAAATTTAAAACCAAATCGCGCAGGCTCGCATCATAGTCGCTCATCGCGCCGCTTACCTCGTCTATTAGACGCTGCTTGTAGCTTCTAGCGCCCGCAAGTCCGAGTAAATTTACGAAGGAATTTTTCGCGCCGTCCGCTCCTACGGGCTTGCCTGCGCTTGCTTCGTCGCCTGTGGCGTCGATGATGTCATCCTCGATCTGAAATATAAGCCCTAGCTTCAGACCGATCTTATAAAGCTCATGCGCGAGCTCGTCCTTTAGCCCGCCGATTATGGCGCCTAGCTCAAACGCTGCGGCGATGAGTGCGCCCGTTTTGTGTAGATGCAAAAACTCAAGTTCGTTTTGCTTTAACGGGCTGTTTTCAAAACGGCAATCGATCGCCTGACCCAGCACCATGCCGCTGCTGCCTGCGTTTCGCGCTAGAGTTTTAATGCATTTTATCTTGATTTCGTCGCTTAGGTTCGCGCTCGCGGCGATCAAAAACGCGTCTGTATTTAGTGCGTCGCCCACCAAAATCGCCGTGACCTCGTCGTATTTTTTATGCAGGCTCGGCCGTCCACGGCGCAGATCCGCATCGTCCATCGCGGGCAGATCGTCGTGGATAAGCGAGTAGGTGTGGATCATCTCAAGCGCCATCGCGATCGCCAGCGCGCCCTCAAAGCGCTGCTCATCCACCGCCGAGACGACGCCTAGTAGCAGCTGCGCGCGAAAGTGCTTGCCGCCCGCTTGCAGCATGTAATTGAGCGCCTCCTCAAAGTACGGATGAAAGCTCGGCGCCTTCAGCTCGTTGTGCTTCAAGTAGTCTTTAAATTTTTCGAAAATATCCATCGATCCTACCTTGCGGTTTTGATTTGCTCTGCTTGGGCGCACCCTTAACGAATGCAAATTCGCGCCCTTCGAATGCCTTTTCGTCGCGCAGCTTAGACTTTGCTGTCGCGAGCCGTTTGTTCGTCGCGTAGAAGCAATCATACCGCTTAAAATTTTAAATTTTAATTTCCCTAGCTTTACGCAGTGCGCGAGGCGAAGGATGCTCCGCTTTTTTGAGCCGCATCTTACGCTCATTTACTTGCGGATACCGCACAACGGCTCGCCTTGCTTTGCATTTAAGCCGTGCGGGCTAAATTTTACTTTACGCCGCAGCGTAGCAGCCTGCCGAAATTTTAGAATTTACCCTCGTGCCGCCCGTTAAATTTGACTGATTTGCTAAGGTTAAAATTTAATAACCTAGCGTCAAATCAAACAAGTTTCACTTTATGTAAGCTACACCGCCACAAAAATCTAAATTTAACTTGTCGCCTTATAAAATAGGGCTTCATTTAGTTCGCTACAGAAGCCGCTCGCTCCGTAAAATCCAAACCGCTCGCCAGGCGGGAAGTAGTCGCCCTCTCTAAAAAGCCTATTTTCACCATTTTTGAACTACGCTTAGCCCTTATTGCCAAGCAGATCACCCAATCCGCCGAGCCCTCCTAGCATGGATGCTGCAGCGCCTTTCTTTTCATTTTCGACGAGTTTTATCGCGTCGCTTATCGCCGAGATTAGTAGGATCTGCAGGCTTTCCCTGTCGCTAAAAAGGCTGTCGTCGATGCTTAGATCGAGTACCTCGCCCGCGCCGTTTAGCCTGATGGCGACCATGCCCGCGCCCGATTTTACGGTAAATTCCTTGCGCGCATTCTCCTCCTCGATCTGCTTAGCCTTGGCCTGCATCTGATCGAGCATCTGCCCCATTTTCGAAAAATCCATTCCTTCGAACATCTTTACTCCGTTATTTGGTTTTTTTCGTTTACCTGCACGATTTTTGGTTTAAAATTTTTCGCTTTTTTGACGCTCATCTGCGCGTAGGCTACGATGATGACGACGTCGCCGACGCAGACTTTGCGCGCGGCTGCGCCGTTTAGGCAGATCTCGCCCTTTTTCTCGCCGCGGATCACGTAGGTAGCGAAGCGCTCGCCGTTATTGACGTTTAGGATCTCTACTTTTTGGTATTCGCAAAGCCCCGCAGCCTCGATGAGCTCGGGTCCGATCGTAATGGAGCCTACGTAGTTGAGGTTGGCGTCCGTCACGCGCGCGCGGTGGATTTTGCTTGATAAAATTTCGATTTTCATTGGCCGTCCTTTAAATTTAGTCTAAATTTGACTCGCCTCGCGCCGCGACGAGCTCGCTCACGACCTGTTTGTCGCTGAAAGGATGCTTCACGCCCTTGATCTCCTGGTAGGTCTCGTCGCCCTTGCCCAAAATAGCGATCATCTCGCCGTTTTTGGCAAGATCTAGCGCGCGCGCGATAGCCTCTTTGCGATCCGCGATCTTTAAAATTTTATCTTTTCGGCACATGCCGGCGCAAATTTGTTCGATGATCTCGTCTGGATCCTCGCTGCGCGGGTTATCGCTCGTAACGATACAAATTTTAGCAAAGTGCTCGGCGATGGCGCCCATTTTCGGACGCTTGCCGTGGTCGCGATCGCCGCCCGCGCCGAAAACCGCGATGATCTCGCCGCTTGCGCGCAGCGCGTTTAGCACCTTTTCGATGCCGTCCGGGGTATGGGCGAAATCGACGATTACAAGCGGGTTTTTATTTACGACCTGCACGCGACCCTCGACGCCGCCGAAGTTTGCCAGGGCTTTCGCGATCTTTTCGTTCGGTAGCTCGGTTAGAATTTTAACCGCCGCAAACGCCGCGGTAAGGTTGTAGAGATTAAACTCGCCGATGAGATCGCTTTGCAGCTGCGCCGTGCCGTGCGCCGTACGTATGAGTGCGTCGATGCCGCCCTTTAGCCCGTATCCGCTCACGCCGAAGTTAGCGGCGTTTTTGATACCGTAGGTAAGGGCGTTTGCGGGGTTAAATTTAATATGCCCGTCGTCGGCGTTTATGAGTTTTGGCGCGTCGTCTGCGAAAAACGAGCTCTTGACCGCAGCGTATTCTTGCATGCTGCCGTGATAATCGAGATGATCTTGGCTTAAATTCGTAAAAATTTTAAGCGCAAATTCTAATCCTTCGATGCGGTTTTGTGCTATCGCATGCGAGCTAACCTCCATAACGAAGTACTCGCAGCCCTGCTTGCTAGCTTCGCAAAGATAGCTCATCGTCTTAAAAACCGAGCTCGTCGTAAGCCCCTTTTCGTCGATCCTGCGCTCATTTATAAAGGCTCCGCGCGTGCCGCTTAAGCCGCAGCTAAAGCCCAGATCCAGCAGCGTCGAGTAGATCGCCGCCGCGGTCGTCGTTTTGCCGTTCGTACCGGTGATGCCTACGATTTTGATGCGCGGATTAATATTTAAAAGTTCCTTTGCTTGCGCGATAGAGATGATCTGTGCGCCTTTTTGCGCCGCTTCGGCTTGGAATTTAGCGTTCGCGCTCGTGCGCATAAAAAAGCAGCCCGCCTCGCACTCGGCGGAGTTATCGGTGATAAAGCTATTTTCGAGTCGTATTTTCATGATTTTTGATTTTTTGCATTAGCGCTTCGAAGCGCTCATCGCCTGCATACGCGGCAGCCGAGCTCTCGACGTAATTAAGCCCCATTTCGTAGTAGCCGTTTTCTATCAAATTTTCTAAAAATTCTATCATCTCGGTTTTGTCCGAAATGGCGATTTTGGAGGAAAAAATGATCGATTCGAAGGCTTCTTTAAAGCCTTTTTGGCCTACCGCGCGCATAAAATCGGCATACGCGATAACGGCAATCTCATCCTCGGCGCCGGGTTCGGAAGCCGCTTCATTCGCGATCTTTTCGTTGATGGAGTTTAAAATTTTAAAAAGCTCCGCGGTTTGAGTTTTTGGGCTGAGGTTGTAAAAATCAAAGAGCATAAGCGCCTCTTCGCGGTCTGCCAGCGCAGTCTGGCAAAGCTCAAGCAAAAATAGAATTTCCTCCTCGCCGCTTTTTTCGTATGCGAGCGAAAAATATAGCTTCGCAAGCTCGAATTCTCCGCGCGAAAAGGCCTTGAGCCCCAGTTTTTTATAGTTCAAACTCTTCGCCTTCGGGGATGTTTACGACGCTAAGCTCGGGGTGAATATCCATGCGAAGCTGGCGCTCGACGCCGTATTTTAGGGTCTGTGAGCTCGCCGCGCAGCCGTGGCAATGCCCGGTAAGGCGGACATAGACGACGCCGTTTTTTATGCCTAAAAGCTTCATATCGCCGCCGTCGTTTTGCAGCATCGGTCGGATTAGCTCCAAGCTACCTTGTACCGGGGCTAGAAGCTCTTCGTCTGTAAATGGTATCATTAAAATTCCTTATTTTAGTTTTGGCGAATTATATCTAAAAGCGATAAAAAAAGGCTTATCGGGGATGAAATTTAATCTGAAATTTTGCGCAAGGGCGCAGATTTTGCGCCATGGATCGCAAAGAATTTTATACGCCACGAACGGCGAGTCGCAATTTTAAAATTTTATCGATTCGGCAAGGACGAAACTCGCAAATAATCGGGCTTGCGTATATTTAAATTTAGACTATTTGCGCTATAAATTTGGGATGAAATTTCGTTTGAGCGGTAGGTAAAATTTAAAGCGGAACTGTCTAAATTTAATTAGGATAAGCGCCGATACGATTAAATTTTATAAAAACAAACTCCGAGTTTAATCGTAAATTTTACGACTACAAAAGCCCGGGCGGCGAATATTGTTTTGAAGCTCACAGATGAAATTTACGCTACGTTTTATATCGATCGCGGCTGTGAAATTTTAGCGCAGGCGTGTGCAATCACGGCAAAATTTCTATCGGCGTGCCGATTTTTACGTGCTCAAAAAGCTCGTCCATATCGTCATTGACGAGCGCTATGCAGCCCTCCGTCCAGTCGCCGAACGCCGCGATACTCTGCCCTAGGTAGCTAAATTTATTCGGTAGCCCGTGGATTTTGATATCGCCGCCTGCGCTCTTGCCGAGGGATTTTGCGTGTGCTACGTCGGCTTTATTCGGATAGGAGATGCCTAAATTTAGATGATACGCCGAGTTTGGATTTTTACCGTTTATGGTGTAGTTGCCCTCCGGAGTTTTGCCGTCGCCTTGAATCTCCTTGTGCCCTTCAGGCTCGCGTCCGAGGGCGATTTTGTAGCTTTTCGCGACGCCTTTTGAGGTTAAAATTTCAAGAATTCGTTTGGATTTATAGACGCGGATTTTAGAAATTTGCTCGCCGTTCAATGCTTGCTTTAGCGAAATTTCAGAGTTGATCGTTTCGATATTTTTATAGCTAAGATAATTGTCCAATGCCCACGCCAAGCCCGCAGCGATGATAATAAGCGGAAGTAAAATTTTAAATTTCATAGAAGAAATTTCGGGAGTGATCCCGAAATTTTATTTGCTGATTAGCTCGATATAAGCCATCTCTGCGGCGTCGCCCTTGCGAAGGCGGGTTTTGATGATGCGAGTGTAGCCGCCGTTTACACCTGCATATTTTGGAGCGATCTCGGTGACCAACTTATTTGTCGCAGCCTTATCCTGAAGCGCCGCGAAAACAAATCTATGCGCCTCGCTGTCGCCCTTGCGCGCGTGAGTGATCAGCTTTTCTACGTAGCTTCTTAGCTCTTTGGCTTTAGGAAGCGTAGTCTCGATCTTGCCGCTCGTGACTATAGCGATAGTCAAATTCTTAAGCAGCGCGGCGCGGTGAGACGAGGTGCGCCCTAGCTTTCTATATCCGTGGTTGTGTCTCATTTACTATCCTTCATTCTTTTGTTTTTGAATTTTTAACTCTTCGAGCTTGCGTTTTAGCTGCTCTTTTTTATCGCCAAGCTCTTGGTTGCCGATAGGATAACCGATCTCCTCCATAACGGCCTTGATCTCCTCAAGCGATTTTTTGCCTAAATTTTTAAGATCTTTCAGCTCGCTCTCCTCCATGATCGCAAGCTCGCCGATAAATCTAATATCCGCGCGATCCAGGCAGTTAAAGCTTCGCGCGCTTAGGCTTAGATTGCTAACGCTCTCAAAAAGCTTTGCAAATTCGGAATTTGCGGGGATCGCTCTACCGAAAGTGTCCGCAGCGCTGATATTTACGATGCCTTTGAAAACCGCCAGCTGCTGATACATCGCCTCAAGTGCGTTTTTAAACGCATCTATCGCGCTGATCTGACCGTCGGTAGTGATCGTAAAGACCACCTTTTCGTAGTCGGGATTGTCCTCTACAAAGACATTTTCGATGTCGTAAACAGCCTTAGTTACCGGGGTAAAAAACGCATCCAACGCGATGAAATCAGCGTCTAAATTTTCTCTGATCTCTTCGCTTGGGACGTAGCCGATACCCTTTTCGATGATAAGTGTAAATTTAAGATCGGCATCCTCGTTTATCGTAGCCAGATAAGCGCTTGGATTTACGATCTCTACGGCGTCGTTATTTAGGTCGCTGCCGTAAATTTCTTTAGGCCCTTTAAAGCTGTATTCTACGACCTCGCGCAGGGAATCGCCCTTGATTTTAAACCTTAAGCCTTTTAAATTTATGATAAAAGCCGCCATATCCTCGAGCATACCGCGCATGCTGTCGAATTCGTGGCTTACGCCTTCGATTTTAACCGCAGTCGGCGCGAAACCGACCGTGCTCGTATAAAGTAACCTTCGTAAAGGATGAGCTAGAGTGACGGCATATCCCGTTTCAAAGGGATATGCTATGATTTTAGCAACATTTTCGCTGACATTCTCAACCTTTATTTCAGTTGGCATATGAGCTGATGTTGTGATTTTTCTCATATTAGCACCTACTATTTCGAGTAAAGCTCTACGATAAATCTTTCCTCTACAGGAATAACAACTTCTTCTCTCTCCGGAACTCTAGAAAAAATTCCGTATCTTTTCTCTTTTTCTACGTCTACCCACGCTACGATGCCGGTCTGTGCCGTAAGATCTAGCGCTCTTGAAATTTGCGGGTTATTTTTGCTCTTCTCGATCACTTCGATCTTTTGTCCTGCGCGGACGGAGTACGAAGGGATATCGACGCGCTTGCCGTCTACCAAGATATGTCCGTGCGTAACGAGCTGGCGCGCAAATCGTCTAGTCGTAGCAAAGCCCATGCGGTAAACGACATTATCTAGCCTCTGCTCTAAAAGCTGAACCAAGATCGCTCCGGTGTTACCCTCTCTGCGAGCCGCTTCAGCAAATAGCCTGCGAAACTGCTTTTCGCTTACGCCGTACATAAATTTAGCCTTTTGCTTCTCGCGAAGCTGTGAGCCGTATTCGCTTAGTTTAGCGCGTCTTTGTCCGTGCTGACCTGGAGCGTAAGGGCGTTTTAAAAGCGCGCTCTTGCCCGCAAGCCTTCTCTCGCCTTTCATAAATAGATCGACGCCGAGCCTTCTTTCTAATTTTTCAACCGGTCCTGTATATCTAGCCATAAATTTCTCCTTTTATAATTACACGCGACGTCGTTTGGGCGGTCTGCAACCGTTGTGCGCAAGAGGAGTGATATCTTTGAAATATGTAACTTTAATCCCTTCTACGCTACCTACGCTTTTAACGGCGGTCTCGCGTCCGCTTCCCGGACCCTGAACCTTGACGCCTACCTCTTTGATGCCGTGCTCTTTGGCTTTGTTTAACGCGTCCTCGACGGCTTGCTGCGCCGCATAAGGGGTGGATTTTTTGCTGCCTTTAAAATTTAAAGCGCCCGCACTGCTCCACGCGATCGCGTTGCCCATCTCGTCCGTTACGGTTATCATAGTGTTATTAAACGTAGCGGAGATGTAAACTATGCCTTTGGCGATATTTTTTCTGACGGTTTTTTTCTTAACTACTTTTTTTTGTGCCATATCTCAATCCTTATTTAGCTGCCGCGCCGACGGTTTTGCGTTTGCCTTTTCTGGTTCTGGCGTTCGTTTTTGTTTTTTGACCGCGAACCGGAAGGCCCTTTCTGTGTCTTAAGCCGCGATAGCCGCCCAAGTCCATAAGCGCTTTTATATCCATAGCCACTTGTTTGCGAAGATCGCCTTCGACCATATAGTGCTCTTGGATCTCTTTTCTGATAGCGGCGGCTTCATCTTCGCTCAGATCGGCGACTCTTTTATCGTAAGAAATTCCTGCCGCATCGAGAATTTTTCTCGACGTAAATAAACCTATACCGTAGATATAAGTTAGTCCGTATTCAATCCTTTTTTTCTTTGGTAGATCTACACCTGCGATACGAGCCATAACTTATCCTTGTCTTTGTTTATGTTTTGGATTTTCACAAATAACGTGAACAACACCTTTGCGCTTGACAATTTTACATTTGTCGCACATTTTCTTAACGGATGGACGAACTTTCATTCCACTCTCCTAAAATTTTCTCCACTTTAAATGCAAACTGCACCTAGGTTTAATGAAATTTCAAAAGCGAAAGTATCAAACCAACTGTTTTCAAAATAGTGGGGATTTTGAAAACACTTCTTCTTACAGTTTAGTCGCGAAATCGCGAGTATATCTAAATTTAACTTTATCCTTACTTATAGCGGTAGGTGATCCTGCCTTTATCGAGGCTGTAAGGGGTCAGCTCGACTTTTACGCGATCGCCGGGCATTATCTTGATGTAGTGCATCCGCATCTTGCCAGCGATATGACATAAAATCACGTGTTTGTTATCGAGCTCGACCTTAAAAGTCGCGTTCGGCAGCGCTTCTATGACGTTGCCGTCGATCTCTATGACGTCGTCTTTTGCCACAAATTCTCCTTTCTTTTAAATTTAAAAAGGGCGATTATATAGAATTTAAAATTTTAAACAGCTTAAAAGAAATTTAAAATAAGCAAAATTTCAGATTTATTTCGCTACGCGCGGAGTATTTTACAAAAGCAAGGCGGCGCTCTTTTTAAAATTTTAGTATAATGGCTCAAAAATTTTAAAGGAAAAATATGAAATGGCAAGACGGCAGACGAAGCTCAAACGTGGAGGATGACCGCGCAAGCAGCATGCGCACGAGCTCCGGCTCGCTTGGGATGCTGATCCCGATCATCAGGTTTTTGCTCGGCTCAAAAATCGGGCGCATAGTGCTCGTAATCGGCGTCGTAGCGTATTTTATGGGCTACAACCCTTTGGCGCTTTTAGACGGAGGCGCCAGTACGCAAAGAGAGCCGACCGATAGCCCGCAGGAGCAAGAAAAGCTTGCCTTCGTCTCGGCGGTGCTGGCCCAAACCGAGGACGTCTGGGGCGAGATATTTAAAAGTGCGGGCGCGCGCTACGAGGAGCCCGGACTTCGGCTCTTCCGCGATCAAATCGCAAGCGGCTGCGGCTTTGCGAGCGCGCAGACGGGACCTTTTTATTGCCCGAGGGACCATAAAATTTATCTCGATCTCGGCTTTTTTGACGAGCTTGCGAACAAATACAAAGCGGGCGGCGACTTCGCGCAGGCCTACGTCATCGCGCACGAAGTAGGGCATCACGTTCAAAATTTAATCGGCACGCTAGAGCAGGTCAATGCTCTTAAAAGGCGTGCTCGCAGCGAAGCTGAGCAAAACGCGCTTCAGGTCAAAGTCGAGCTGCAGGCAGACTGCTACGCGGGAGTCTGGGCCCATTATCTCGCAAAAGCCGGGCGCGTGCTAGAGGCGGGCGACATCGACGAGGCGCTAAATGCCGCCAGCGCGATCGGCGACGATACGCTGCAGCGTAAATTTAGCGGTCGCGTCGTGCCCGATTCCTTCACGCACGGCACCTCCGCACAGCGCAAAGAGTGGTTTAAAAAGGGCTTGGCAGGCGGAAACCTAAAAGCCTGCTCATTTGAGCCGTAAAATGCAGACTTTAAGTTCGTAAATTCTGCCATCTCGTGTTTGAGTGCAGTGCGAGATCCTTTTCTGCGCCGTTGCAAATTTGTCTACAAAACTGCCGTCTAGCGCTTGAGCCGTAAGGCGCAGGCTTTGAGCTAGCTTGCGAGCCAGATCAAGAGCGGTTTAAATTTTAAAATTTAGCTCTAAAATGAGGGCTTGCATTTTAGCATAAATTTTTATCAAGATATATGCGAGTAGACCCGCTATAGGCAAAACACTTGTTTTAATTTAAAATTTTTTATCCGCGCTCTTTGTGCTTAAATTTTTTAAAAATTCCGCGTACTCCGCCGCGCCCTTTTCTATCTGCGTGACACTGCTTTCGTAATCGACGCCCGGCGTCTCCTAGGCGCCGTAAAACGCGAAAAATCCGCGCCAGTCTGCATGAAAATAGTAGCGGAATGCGAGCTCGAATGGCGCTAAAATCTGCTCCATCGTGAAATGATACCGCCCGCTAGGCGCGTAGTCGGCGCGCTTGATACCCGCGCTCACTGCCAGCGCCACGGCGCGCCCACGAATGCCCTCGCTCGTGCGTCCGTAGGCAAATCCATACGTCATCGTCGCATCGATCCAGCTTTTTAAAATCGCGGGCGAGGAGAAATTATGCAGCGGAAATTGCAGCACCAGTGCGTCATGAGCTTTGATTATCGCGCGCTCGCGCTCGCCGTCTATCTCGCCGCTAGGATACTCGCACGCCAGGTCGCGCACGGCGAAATTTTGTGCGGCAGCCTCTTTCAAAAACCGCTTGTTTATGAGCGAATTTTCGATGTCGGGATGAGCTAGAATGATTAAATTTTTCATATTTTTCCTTTAAAATTTTGGTGTGGGGCGATAAAATTTGCCGCTAAAATCGTAGTTATAGCTCTGCCTAAAATTCAATTTTCAAATGAGAAGCAGAATTCTGAGGCAAAATTTCAAGACTAAATTTTAATGCCGAAGCTTCGACGCTTAAATTTGACGTCGAAATTCCGTAGCAAATTCAGTGCATAAATTTCATATTAAAGCTTAGCGCTCAATGCGCCGGAGCCCCGCTTCAAAACGCCGCCTAGCGCTTTATTTCTCCGCAGCTAGCAGATCCGCGAACACCTTTGTTGCGTGATCTTTTGCCTTGACGCTTTTATAGACCTTTAAAATTTTGCCGTCCTTGCCGATCAGAAAGGTCGAGCGTACGATGCCTAGATACTCGCGTCCGTAGTTTTTACGTACCTGCCAGACGCCGTAAAGCTCGGCTACTTCGTGTTTCGGATCGCTTAATAAGACGTGTTTTAGGCTTTGTTTGGCGATAAAACCCGCGTGCGAGCGGACGCTATCGGGACTAACGCCTACTATCACGCAGTCCGCGGCGATAAAATCATCGTACGCGGCGCTAAATTCGCACGCTTCGGTCGTGCAGCCCGGAGTGTTATCTTTCGGATAAAAATACAGCGCGACGTTTTTACCCGCAAAATCTTTTAAGCTAATCGCCGTGCCGTCGGCGTTTTGCAAGCTAAACTCGGGCGCCACATCTCCGGCTTGCAGCGTGATTTTGCGCTCGCGATCCTCTGCGCTAAACTCGTCTTCGATCTGTGTTTTTCTCTGCATATCGTTTCCTTTTTTTGAAATTTTCAGGCTCGTAGCCCAAATCGCGGCTAAATTTTAATCTTTTTTCATAAATTTATCCTTGCTTGGATAAAATTTTGCTCCGTGCCGTAGCTGCACGCGCATTGGACGGATCGTAAGCAGATCGTTCTAGACGAGACTAATCCTGGAAGCTTGTGCTTTACGGCACGCGTAAAAACATTTGTTGCACATGCCTTGAGGCAGTATGGTACGAGAGCGCCTAGTTATCTATCGTGCCACGCAAATCCCATTCCTCACAGGCAAAATAACGCCTTGCTTTCCAACTCCTCTTAATCTACTTTTAGCTTTTTAACGATATGATTCTGCAAATTTTAAGAAAGGAAATAAGATGAAAACGCTAGTGATCTTATCACATCCCAATTTCGCCGCATCGCGTGTGAACAAAGCCCTATCGCAGGTCGCAAAGGGCGCTACCGGCGTAGAGGTGCGTCATTTGGAGGGACTTTACGGCACCGATACTGCGCGTATTGACACCCGCGCAGAGCAAGACGCGCTATTGGGCGCTGAGCGCATCGTATTTTTGTACCCGATGTACTGGCTAAACGTGCCGCCTATGCTAAAAGCTTATATCGACATCGTCTTTTCGCACGAGCTGGTGGGTTCCGGCGCGCTTAGGGGCAAGGTTCTGCAGCTCGCGCTAAGCGCTAGTACGCCGCTTAGCGAGTACTCCAAACAGGGCGCGATCGGCTATAGCATGGATGAAATTTTAACTCCGCTTAAGATCGCGGCAAACTACTGCGGGATGGAGTTTGCTGTGCCGTTTGTCAGCAGCGGGTTTGAGCCTGGAGAGTTTGGTGACGATGCCGTAGAGGCCGCGGCCGCACGCTTCGGCAAACTTTTACGAGGCGAACTAAGTCCCGGCGAGTATCAAATTTAGCAAAGCAAATGCTTGCTATCTGCGGCTACGAGCTGAAATTTTACAAGAGTGATTTTATTCGAGAAATCTACGCCTTTTAACGAGCCGATCGGCAAAAGCTCAAAGTGGATCGAAACACGCTATGGGCTGCTGCGACTAACTAATACGTGTATGCACTCGTTGTAGTCGGTGTTTATTGCCTGCAGGTACAAGCGTATTTAAACGCGCGCATCAGCTGGCTAATGTTGTCATCTATGGAGGCACGAATGCGTTCGGCTCGAAGTCATCGACATAAAAACTCACCATGTTTTATTTGCGCAAGAGTGGTTAAATTTTGCAGCAAGCGGCAAAGCAGGGGGTGAAGTGTGTGCTGTGATCTTTGGATCGGGTCTGGGTTTTGTGAAGCGGTCTCTGTCGCACTTGGAGAGTTTAAATTTTAAAATTTACTGCATCGCGTAGTATTTTGCAAAACATCGCACTACCGCCGCGAAAAGATATGCCGAGCCTGCCGCTGTAAAAGTGTGGTGATCGGTCACTACCGAGCAAAGTAGCGTAGCGAGCGCGCAAATAAAGTCGTTATAACCTAGCGAGGTAGGGCAAGGGCGAGTTTGCGTTTCATAAATATCTCGCGTGAGTGGGCTTGCGTATTGCATGTATGCAAAGCCTGCGCGAGACGCGCACTGCAGCAAATAGGGCAAGACCGCTTTTGGTGTGATTGGGGCTGGATGTCGCGCGGGGTGTATCTGCGCGCATGAGAGAAAAGAGCGCTTATAGCGTTATTTGAGTTGCTACGAAATTTGATTTATCAAAAGAGATTTTTGAAGAAGGAGCAGAATTTATAAAATTCCACTCCTTTATTTTGCGATATTTAAAGCGCGCGCATCGCTGTCGTACGCACCGTTACGCCTGATTATTTTACGCCGACGATGATTTGAGTAGCTTTTATGATCGCGGTTACTTCGTCGCCGACTGCTAGCGCCAAATTTTTAACGGAGCTGTTTGTGACGATCGCGCTTAAATTTTCGCCGCCTGCGGTTCTGACATCGATTTCAGCATTGATTGCGCCCTCTTTAACGGCGGTAATTTTGCCTTTTAGCTGGTTCGCAGCACTTAGGCGAAGATCATTTTCTCCCTTTGAAATGATGACATTTGGGGCTTTGAATAAAAATACCGCCTCTTTGCCTGCTTTTAAATCCAAAGTTTTTTCAGAATCGACCGTAACGGTCGCTTTTAGCACGTCGCCGCCTCTGGTTTTAGCTGTGATTAGCGAATTTACCGCACCTATTTTTACGTCGCTGATTACGACGTGAAGCTGATTTCTAGCACTTATTGCCATAGTTTCTCCTTGTAAAAAATTACGAGCAATGTTAGCGGCAAATCCTTAAATGAAATTTAAAAATGCTGCGTGTAAGAAATTAATTTGATTTGTTGCGAATTTATATTAAGCTCACTTTTTAAATTCCTAGCTTGCATTATGAAAAATAGCGTTAAAAAATAGATGAAATTCTAAATTTGCATATTAAATCGGGTTATTTTCCTTGAAATTTTATTCGCTTTTTATAAAATTCTGCGTTTTTTAGAGCTCTGACGCAAAATTTAGCGTTTGTTTTGCGCATCTGCGAAGTTACATCCGGATAGAAAATTTATCGCAAATCGCGCATGGCAAGGCTTTAAGACCGCTCCGCTTAAGCCTTGTTCGCTGAATTCTATGCCTCGCGTATCGGTTTTACGAGTGGATTGGTGATCGAGGCGTTTTTACATTTGCTTTAAAATATGGCGAGCGGTGCGCTTTGAGCGCAAAATTTCAGTGCACCTTGCTTTGCAGAAAATCGCGCAGAATCATCGCGTGGTTGCAGTGCTCGTCTTTCGCAGCGTATAGCAACGTGACGACCGGCTCGTTTTTAACCTTTTTCAAAAATTCAGCTACGGCGGGATTTTGCTCAAGCTCAGCTAAGTAAAGCTCCTTAAAATGGGCGAAATTCTCAGGCTTATGCGCGAAAAGCTTGCGTATTTCGGTGCTAGGCGTTATGTCTTTTGCCCACATATCAAGCTCCAGCGCGTCTTTTTTTATGCCGCGCGGCCAAAGTCTGTCGCATAGTACGCGAAATCCATCCTCTTCCTCCGCGCTCTCATAGACGCGCTTAATTTTAAATTTTGTCATAGTTTGCTCCTTTAAATTCGCTAATCTTTGATGAAATAATCGCCGTCGAAGCTTACGAGCGAGTATTTGCGCTCGTCCCCAAGCGCCTCTACGAGCTCCGGTACGCTAAGAAACGTGAGGCTGTCGGCGCCTATAAATTTGCAAATTTCATCCGTGCTCATATTTGCGGCGATCAGCTCGCGCACGCTCGGCGTGTCGATGCCGTAGCGCTCGGGATACTTTAGCTCCGGGCTTGCGATGCACATATGCACGCGCGCCGCGCCCGCATGGCGCAGAAGCTCGACGATCTTTTTGCTCGTAGTGCCGCGCACGATGCTATCGTCCACGACGACGACGCTTTTGCCGTGCAGTGCCGCGCCGATCGGATTTAGCTTGAGTTTGACCTTTAAATTTCGCACCTCTTGCGTCGGCTCGATGAAGGTGCGACCGATGTAGTGGTTGCGCACGATCGCCATCTCGAAGGGCAGCTTGCTCTCTTGCGCGAAACCAAGCGCCGCCGGCACGCCGCTATCGGGCACGGGTACGACGAAATCGGCTTTTAAATTTTTACTTTTTCGCGCGAGCGCAGCGCCCAGTTTTTTTCTGACTTCATATACGTTTTTGCCCTCTACGACGCTGTCGGGGCGCGCGAAGTAGATATATTCAAACGCGCAAATTCTAGCCTCCGCAGCTTTTAAAATTTGAACCGAGCTAAACTCATCCTTGCCCTCTTCGAAGATCACCATCTCGCCGGGCTTTACGTCGCGGATAAACTCGGCTCCTACGAGATCAAACGCGCAGGTTTCGCTCGCGACGATGTAGCCGCCGTCTTTTAGCCTGCCGATGCTGAGCGGACGCACTCCGTAGCGATCGCGCACGGCAAACATCTTCGAGCGGCTTAAAATCAGAAGCGAATACGCGCCCACACACTGTTGCAGTGCCTCGATGATGCGGTCTTTTAGATGCTCCTGCTTGCTGCGTGCGATGAGATGCAGGATATTTTCGGTGTCCATGCCAGATTGAAAGATCGCGCCCTCGCTTACGAGCTTACGGCGAATTTCGTCTTTATTGATCAAATTTCCGTTATGAACGATCGAGATCTCCCCTAGAGCGTAGTTGCCGGCAACGGGCTGTGCGTCCTTTAGACTGTCTGCGCCCGCGGTGCCGTAGCGGTTGTGGCCGATCGCGATGTTGCCTTTTAAAATTTCAAAACTCGCGGGACTAAAAACCTCCGTCACGAGCCCCGTGGCTTTGATCGTTTTGATGTGATGGTTGAAGCTTGAGCTGATGCCGCTTGCCTCCTGGCCGCGGTGCTGCATGGCAAAAAGCCCGTAATACGCGGTTTTAGCCGCACCTTCGGAATTTATGACTCCCACGATTGCGCACATTTTCTAACCTCTTAAATTTTATTTTTTAGAAATTTATCTATATTTTGTTTTATCATTGACAGCTCGCCGTCCGGCATTTTGTCGGCGCCTCATCAAATAGATCGGCTGAAATTTTAAACCTCTCGGCGATATTTTCTCCGCCTTTGGCGTAGCTGCCGAATAGCCCGACTTTGTAAATTCCAAAACTTTCAAGCTCGGGCTTTAGCTCGCGCAAAAAATTTAAAATTTCATCTTTAGTTGGCATTTTTTCCTCTTAAATTTAGCCGCAAAGCCTAGATCCCTAAGCAGTCATCGATACCGTAAAGCCCGCTATTTTGCGATGCTAGCCATACTGCGGCCTTTATCGCGCCTCTGGCAAAGGTTGCGCGCGAAGTTGCCGTATGATTTAGCTCGACGAACTCGCCATCGCCGTAAAATCCCACGGTGTGGCGCCCGACTATATCGCCGCCGCGCAGCGACATCACGGCGATCTCGTCCTTGCCGCGCTCGCCGATGAGCCCGTCGCGACCGCTTATGCGCACGTCCTTTAAGCTTAGCTTGCGTGCGCTCGCGGCGCTTTCCGCAAGGCTCATCGCCGTACCGCTCGGAGCGTCTTTTTTGTGGCGGTGGTGCATCTCTAAAATTTCGCAGTCAAAATCGCGCAGGCTCCTGCTGGCAAGCGCTACGAGTTTGTTTAATACCGCGACGCCCAGGCTCATATTCGTAGCGTGTAGTACGGGCATCTTCGCGCCGCATTCGCGCAGTAGCCGCTCGCCCTCATCACCCAAAGCCGTCGTGCCGATGCAAAGCGGCTTTGGGTGCGAAAGCGCAAATTTCATTAAGCTTATCGCACCGTCTCGGATCGTAAAGTCTATCACGACGTCGCAGCTGCTAAAAAGCTCGTCGTAGCTGCGGCTTGCGGCGCAGCTCGGCGTATAATCAAGCAGCGCGACCGTGTAGATCACGCTTGCTCGCGCCTGATCGAAATTTTTCAGGCATTCGTAGATCATCGTGCCCATTCTGCCGCTTCCGCCATGAATTCCTATATTTATCATCGCCGTTCCTTTAAATTTAGTTCGCTTAGTATAGCCAAATTTTGCTTACGCTAATTTTCAAGACCCAGGTTTAGCGGGATAAAGCTGTTTTGTTTTAGCTCCGCTTCGCTCGGCTTTTTGATCTCTATGCGAGAGGCGCTTACGCCGCGCTGCACGAGTGCTGATTGTACGGCGGCCGCTCTGGCAAGGGCTAGCTCATCAAGACGGGAGCGGGTAAATTTCTGCGCGCTTATCAGCTCCTCCATCGCCTCATCGCCGCTAGCTTTGATGCCGTATTTGACCTTAAGCGCCGCTATGGCTTCATCCGTGGAGAGGCCTTGCTTATTGGACATCAGCGTGAGGGCATTTTGCAGCGAGCGCCTTTGAAACTCGTGAGTATCGAGCTTTTCGTTATACGCAGAGTTTAGAATGATCTTAAGATCGGGCTTAGCTTTTGCGACCTTGGCAAGATCATCGATTTTAGAGCTTTCGCTGATTAAAATTTCGCTGCTTGCCGCCTCAAAATCGATACTTTCCAGCTTTTTCGTATCCACGCCCGCGATCTTTCCCATAAATCTAAACGGGCTTAGCACGATGTCCGAGAGTAGCTTTTTGATCGCACCCCAAACTAGCGCGCCGTAGCTAAATTTCGGATCGCTCAGCGCACCGCTTAGAGGTAGGCTAATATCGATCTGATCGTCGCTGTCCTTTAGGATCGATACCGCTAGCCCGATTGGAAGGCTCAGCGCATCCTTACTCTGCACCTCTTTGCCGAGCTCGAAGCGGTCTAAATTTAGATCGTTGCTTGCATTCAGCTTGCCGTCTTCGATTTTGTAGGCAAGTTTTAAATTTAACTTGCCGCCCGCGATTTCGTTGCCGATATATTTGGCGGTATAGGGCGATGCGGGCACAAGCGGGATCTCCTTTAAAACGACGCTTATATCGCTTTTGCGTTTAAAATTCAGCGGATAGGCGCGCGCCGTGATGCTCGCTAGCCCGCTTCCGCTTACGAGCGAGCTAAGCTTGATATCCGCCGCTCGCTTCGGACTGATCTCGCTGATGCTTGCTTTCATATCGCTGATGCGCAGTTTAAAGGGCGCCGCTAGGCTCTCGTCGGTGAAATTTAAACTTCCGCCGCTAAGCGAGATATTTTTTACGCTCCACGCAAAGTTTGCCCCGTTTTTTGCGGATCTGCTAGGTACCGCTTCGGCGGGCTTTGTGGTCTGTTTTGCCTGCGCGGCGGGCTTTATCAACGAGAGCAAATTTAAACGCCTGTCTTTATTTAGCGAGATATTTGCCGAGGGTGAGCCAAGAGCGATCTTGTTTAGCGTGAGGGAGCTTGGGCTTAGCGCGATTTGCGCGACATTCAGCGACGCAAGGGAGAAAATTTTATCCCTACCAGAGCTTAGCGCCAAGCCCTTGCCCGATAGCTTCGCTTCGAGCGAGAAGGCGCTTGAAAGCTTCAACTGCCCTTGTGTAGCGAGCTCGCCGGCGATGGAGCCCGTGATAAATTCCGCTGCATATTTGTTAAAAACGCCCAAGTTCGGCGCATTTAGGCTAAAGTTCACGCCTACGTTAAGCGGCGCGATGCTAGCCTTGCCGTCCGCGCTAGCGGTGATTTCGCCCGTGATAAGGCTTGCTTTGATGCCGAAGGGCTCGGCGAAATTTGAGCTTAGCCCGCTTAGTGTGGCGCTGAAATCCTTGATCTCGTGCACGTTGTTTTTAATGATAAAGCTCTCGCTAATCTTAGCCTTTGCGCCCGTTACGGAGGCTTCGCCGATCTTAAATTTTAAAGCGAGGCGTTTGGCAGGCTTTTTAGAATCCGAATTTGCGCCGCTTGCCGTAGAGTTTGCATCCGTAGGGTTTGCATCGCCCGCGCTCACCGTTTTTTTAGAGCCTGCAGGATTTTTAGAGATCGCGCTTAAGATCGCCAGATCGTTTATGCTTTTGGCGCCGTTAACGCCCACTTCCGAGTTGAAAAACGGCTCGTTTAGCAAAATTTTATCCACGCCCAGATCGAGATCCGCGACGTTAAATTTCACTCCCTGCACGCCGAAGCTTTCAAATCCGCTAAAAATTCCGTTTTTGTTTGCGATTTTGGAGTTTGAAATTTTAGCAAATTTTAGACTTGCGCCGTTTTGCACGCCCTCCTTGTCGTAGCTAAACGTGCCCAGCTCGGTTGCGGCGAGTGAAATTTTATCGCTGCGCGCTAGCGTAATCTGCGTATCTGCGATATTAAAGGCGCCAAAGCCCGTATGAAGGGCTGTATCGTTACCTTCGGCGTTAAATTTTAAGAAATTTTCCGTGATTTTAGTGTCGTTTGAAACGACCGAAATTAGTGGGTTTGCAAAGCTTGAGCGGTTTAGATCTACGCTTTTTACGGCGGAGTTTAGCCGCAAGCTCGAGCCCGTTTTATTAAAATCCAGCGCAAAATCCGCGACCCGCGCGCCCTCAAAGCCCGTGGAAATTTTGGTTTCGCCCATATCGTATTTTGCGCCAGAAACTAGCACTTGCGGGATTACCACTTTGCCTGAAATTTCATTCGAAACGTCCGTATTCAGCTCAAAGCTCGGGATTTTCAGCGAGCCTAGCGAAATTAAGCTTTGATCTTGCAAAATTTCTAGGCTTTGCAGCTCGAGCTTTGAGTTTTCAAGCGCAAATTTTATATTTTCATCAAGGCTCAATCGGTAATTTAGAGTAGCGGAAAGGAAGCCGTTTTTAAACCGCACGCCGCTAGGATCGAGGTACGATAGCCAAAACGGATCAATTTTTAGCCGCGAGATATCTACCTTGCCGTGTAGACGAAGAGGCGCCAGGTCGATAGCTCCATCGAAGCTCAGCGCGTCGTATGTACGCGAAACGGCGCTTAAATCGTGCTCGCCGATCGTTTCGTCCTTTAAATTTAGCCCGTTGATCTCATAATTTAGCTCGGTCGAGATGAGCGAAAACGGCCTTTTCAGGGAGTTATCTACGTAGCCCAGAGAGCCGCGCTCGATCTTAAAATTATTCAGCGTGACGTTGAAGCTGGAGTTTTCATCCTTGTTTTCGCTCTTTTGCTCCGAAAGTAGCGGCTCAAAATTGAAGGTGCCGTTTTGCTCGCGCTCGACGTGGAATTTAGGGGATTTAAGATGTAAAATTTCTACCGCAAGAGTCTTTTTAAAAAGCTTTGAAAAACCGATTTTTAGATTTATCTCGTCCGCGCTAAACAGCGGCTTAAAGGTGCTAAGCTCCGGTTTGGTGACGTTTAGCTCGTAGGTAAAGGGGTTAAATTTGGCGTCCTGCACGCTAAAGCTTGCTCTGCCCTCTAAAATTTTAGGCAGCGCCTTTTCGATAAAAAGCGGCACGCCGAAAAAGCCTGCGAGCACGTAAAATAGCGCAAATCCGCCCAAGCCGCAAGCAAACTTACGTCGGTGTTTTATAAAAAAATTTTTCATTTTTCCGCTCATTAATTTTGATAGCGTAAAATTATATCCAAAAATTTCGTGCAAAGGGTTAAAATTTGCTGGTCCACATCTGCTGCTCGGTCGATTGCGATTATTTTTTGCGCCGCTTAAAAGAGCTCACGCAAGAGCCGCTAATAGGCTATTTCTACGATCCAAACATCCACCCCTACGGCGAATACGTTCTTAGAATGCACGACGCGAAGCGGGTTTGCGAGAATTTAGGGATTAAATTTATCCTGGGCGAGTATGATTTTCAGGGCTGGCTAGACGGTGCGCGCGAGCTTGAAAACGAGCCCGAAAAGGGCGCGCGCTGCGAGTTCTGCTTTGATTTTCGCATGCAAAAAACGGCCGAGCTCGCGCTAGGCCTAGGCGAGCGCAAAATCACCACGACTCTTTTAATGAGCCCCAAAAAATCGCACTCTCAGCTTTGCGCCTCATTGCAGCGCATTTGCGAGCGCTGCGGACTGGAGTTTATCGCGCCCGATTTTCGCAAAAACGGCGGCACGAACGAGCAGTTTGCGCTCGCGAAAAAAGACGCGCTCTATCATCAAAACTACTGCGGCTGCATCTACGCGCTTGCTGCGCAGCGAGGTGAACAGCGAAAGGCTGAGCGAAATTCGGGAGGAAGTCTGACGGCGGATTTGAAGCAAAATTTAGCCCAAGGCGCCGAAATTTACGAACTAATATCGCCGATCGATCGGCAGATCCTGCCCGCTTCGGTAGAGGAGAAGTTGAAATTTTACAAAAAGCTTTGCTCGCTCGAAAGAAAAGGGGTTAAATTTAGCGTGCTGCGCGATCGGTTTTTAAACTACCGCTTGCTCCGTGCATGGATTAAATTTGACGAGCGTGTAGTGCCCTCGTTTGTGCTATTTGGCTCGCATTTTACGCGCGAAAACGTGAGCTTTAGCATAGAGCGCGAGTGCAAAATTTTTTGCAGCGACAAAGACGAGATTAAAATTTTAAACCTGGCGAAATTTAACGAAATTTCAAGATCAAATTTCAAAAGCGTATCCGAAATGCTAAAAAACCCGCCGAGTCTAGCGCGCCAAAATAAAACTCGCGCCGCCCTGTGCGCTGCGGGCTCGCTCTCGCCGATCATCGTCACGGACGAGATAAGAGCCGCCAAAGTTCAAATTTACGGGCTCTCGCGCATATTTTTAGACGTTAGGGAAATTTTAGTAAGAATTTGATAAGATTCTAAAATTTCTAAAAAAGGCAGATCAATGATAGATATAAACGAAATCCTCTCCATCCTACCTCATCGTTTTCCGTTTTTGCTGATAGATCGCGTCGAAGAGCTCAGCATAGGCGAAAGTATCAAGGCCTATAAAAACGTAACCTACAACGAGCAGATCTTTCAGGGCCACTTCCCCGGCCATCCGATCTATCCGGGCGTAATGATAATCGAGGGCTTAGCACAGGCGGGCGGCGTGCTGGCGTTTAAGAGCATGGAGAAAGACGGCGTAGATCTAAGCGATAAAGTTGTGTATTTTATGAGTATCGACAACGCTAAATTTAGAAACCCGGTCCGCCCCGGTGACAAGCTTGAGTATCGTATCAGTGTAATCAAACACCGCGGACGTATCTGGGTGTTAAAGGGCGAAGCCTACATCAACGACGGCGCCACACTGGCCGCGCAGGCTGAACTTCAAGCGATGATAATGGATAAATGATGGCTAAAGTTCACCACACGGCGATCATCGAGGACGGCGCGCAGATCGGAGCCGAGGTTGTGATCGAGCCGTATGCTTTCATAAGCGCGCAGGCGAAAATCGGCGACGGCTGCACGATCAAGCAGGGCGCGCGCATCATCGGCGATACGCAAATCGGCGAGAACTCTAAAATTTTTTCATACGCGATCGTGGGCGAAATTCCGCAGGATATGAGCTTTAAAGATGGCGAGCGCACGGGGTTAATCATCGGCAAAAACGCTACGATTCACGAGTTTTGCACTATCAGCTCGGGCTCGCATAAGGGCGACGGATTTACGCGCATCGGCGATAATCTATTTATGATGGCGTATTGCCACATCGCGCACGATTGCGTGTTGGGAAGCAACATAATCCTAGCCAACAACGCCACGCTCGCAGGCCACGTCGTAATGGGCGATTATGCCGTTATCGGCGGGCTTACCCCTGTGCATCAGTTCGTTCGCATCGGCGAGAGCTGCATGATCGCAGGGGCTAGCGCGCTTAGTCAGGACGTGGTGCCGTTTTGCCTAGCCGAGGGCAACCGCGCCTATATCCGCGGGTTAAATTTAACGGGCATCCGCCGCCGCTTCGATAAAGAGACGGTCGAGACGATAAATCGGGCGTATAAATTTTTATTTAACCAAGGCAGGGGCTTAAAGCAGCAGGCGCAAATTTTATTAAACGAAACGAGCGATCAAAACGTGCGCAAGATGTGCGAGTTTATAATCAACACAAAACGCGGAATTCCGCTAGATAAGGGTAAAATTTAATGGCAAATAAGTGCAGTTTTTGCGGTGAGACGGGCGCGGACGGACGTCGTATCTATCCTAACGACGACGGTACGGCGGCTATCTGCAGCTATTGTATCGATATGGCATACGCCGCCATCCACGGCAGCGAGGGTCAAAATGAGGCGATACAAAATCAAAATAAAGAGATTGATTTCGAAGCTATCAAGCCAAAGGCGCTGATGGAAGTGCTAAATCGCTATGTCATCGGTCAGGAGCGCGCTAAGAAAATTTTTAGCGTCGGCGTTTACAACCACTATAAAAGAATTTTCAGACAGACCGACGCAAAGGGTGACGATACCGAAATTTCAAAATCAAATATCTTGCTTATCGGCCCTACCGGCAGCGGCAAGACGCTTATGGCGCAGACCTTGGCGAAATTTTTGGATGTGCCAATCGCCATTAGCGACGCTACGAGCCTAACGGAAGCGGGCTACGTCGGCGAGGACGTAGAAAACATCCTCACCCGCCTTTTGCAGGCTGCCGACGGCGACGTAGAGAAGGCGCAGCGCGGTATCGTATTCGTAGACGAGATCGATAAGATCGCGCGAATGAGCGAAAACCGCAGCATCACGCGCGACGTAAGCGGTGAAGGGGTACAGCAAGCGCTTCTTAAGATCATCGAAGGAAGCGTCGTAAATATCCCTCCAAAGGGCGGCCGCAAGCATCCAAATCAGGACTTCATCCAGATCGATACTACTAATATCCTATTCGTCTGTGGCGGTGCGTTCGACGGGCTAAACGAGATCATCAATCGCCGCATCGGGCAGAACGTGCTCGGATTTAACCAAACCAAGCGTAGCAAGAAAGAGAGCTTAAATTTACTAAATATGGTCGAGGCTGACGATCTGGTGCATTACGGCATAATCCCCGAGCTCATCGGGCGCTTGCACGTAGTAGCTACGCTAAATGAGATCGACGAAAAGGCGATGGTTAGAATTTTAACCGAGCCGAAAAACGCGATCTTAAAACAATATCAAAAGCTCTTTGCGATAGACGGCGCAAATTTAAAATTTGACGACGACGCGCTAAGGGAGGTCGCGAGCCTTGCGATTAAGCGCAAAACGGGCGCGCGCGGACTTCGCAGCATAATCGAGGAGATAATGATCGATATTATGTTCGATCTGCCTGAGCTTAAGGGCTATGACGTCATCATCTCAAAAGAGGTCGTAGACGGCGTCTCCAAGCCGATACTTGTAAAACAAAATTTAACTGCATAAAGGGGATAAATGTTACTTGATTCGATTCTAGGATTATTTTCAAGGGATATGGGCATCGATCTAGGCACGGCAAACACGCTCGTGCTGCTAAAAGATAAAGGCATCATCATCAACGAGCCGAGCGTCGTCGCGGTACAAAACGAGCGCTACGGCAAGCAAAGGATCATCGCCGTAGGCGCCGAGGCTAAAGAGATGCTCGGGCGCACTCCGGGCGATATCGAAGCGGTGCGCCCGATGAAGGACGGCGTTATTGCGGATTTTGATATGACAGAGAAGATGATTAGATATTTCATCGAAAAGACCCACAAGCGCCGCTTTTTCGTAAGTCCGCGCATCATCATCTCGGTTCCTTACGGACTAACTCAGGTCGAGCGTAAAGCCGTGCGCGAAAGCGCGATGATAGCGGGTGCGCGCGAGGTTTATCTAATCGAAGAGCCGATGGCTGCGGCAATCGGTGCGGGACTTCCCGTAAATGAAGCGCGCGGCTCGCTGGTCGTGGATATCGGCGGCGGTACCACCGAGATCGGCGTCATCTCTTTGGGCGGTATCATCAGCGCTAAATCCGTTCGCGTCGCGGGCGATAAGATCGACGCAAGCATCGTTAATTACGTCAAAGAAAAATATAGTCTACTTATTTCGGAACGCGCGGCTGAGGAGATTAAGATCAAGATCGGTACGGCGGTGCAGCAGCAAAAAGATCTTACATACACGGTCAAAGGAAAAGACCAGATCAGCGGGCTTTTAAGCTCGGTCGATCTTACGAGCGAGGACGTTAGAGAGGCGATCAAAGACTCAATCAGAGAGATTGCAGATGCGTTAAAATTTGTCCTTGAAAGCATTCAGCCCGAAGTCGCCGCCGACATCGTCGAAAACGGCGTCGTGCTAACGGGTGGCGGTGCGCTCATTCGCGGATTAGATAAGTATCTAAGCGACACCGTAAAGCTTCCGGTTTTCGTCGCGGACGAACCGCTACTGTGCGTCGCAAACGGCACGGGAAAAGCCCTAGAAGAGATAAAATCGCTAAAACAAGCGGCAAATGACTAATCTCAAACTCCTTCTCGTCGCGGTTTTGCTGGTAGCCGTTTCGCTTACGTTCGGCTCATATATCCACGGCAAATTTATCGGATTTGCAGGAGGAATTTTAGAGGTTTATTACGGCGTGAGTGATCGGGTAAAAAGCGCTGTAAACGAGCATTTTAACCAAGCAGAGACGATCAAGGCTTTACGAGAAGAAAATGCCGAGTTAAAAAAATCGGCGATGCTGCTTAGTACGTTCGCGGGCGAGCTGAATAAAATTTTGATCGATAAAAACAGCTCCGTCTACGAGCCCAAAGTCCAGCTCGTAAAGGCGCTGAGCTACGCGAATCTAAACGACTACAACAAATTCTTTGTAAATTTTGAAAATTTTAACCCAAACAAAATTTACGGCCTCATCAGCGAGGGCAAGACCGCAGGGATTTTAGTAAATAAAGACGGGCGCCCACTTGCGATCTTACAGCGCGACGAAAAGAGCAACTTCTCCGTTTTCATAGGTGACGCTCAAATTCCTGGCGTCGCAGGCGGCGAAAATAACGAGCTCGTGGTTAGATACATCCCGCAATGGCTCGATCCCAAGGTAGGCGATGAGGTCTTTACGAGCGGGAAAGATGAAATTTTCTTTGCCGGCGTACCGGTAGGAAAGGTTAAAGAGATTCAAAACGGGAAGCTATACAAAAGCGCCGTCGTAGAGCCCTACGTGAGCTCCGAGATGCCGGCGTTTTTGTATGTCGTTACAAAGGAAAATTGATGCCCAAAAGAGATGATATTAAGACGATTTTACTGATTGGCAGTGGCCCGATCGTAATCGGTCAGGCGTGCGAGTTCGATTACAGCGGCACGCAGGCTGCCAAGACGCTAAAGAGCCTCGGATATCGCGTAGTGCTAATAAACTCTAACCCCGCTACCATTATGACCGATCCCGATTTTGCCGACGCTACCTATATCGAGCCGATCACCAAAGAGAGCATTTTGCGTATCATAAAGCGCGAGGGCGTCGATGCGATCCTACCTACGATGGGCGGACAGGTCGCGCTAAACGTCGCGATGGAGGCTTACGAAAGCGGCGAGCTAGGGGGGGTGAAATTTCTAGGCGCCAAGCCTGAAGCGATCAAAAAGGGAGAGGATAGGGTAAAATTTAAAGAGGCGATGATTAAGATCGGAATGGATCTGCCTAAATCCAAATACGCTTACAATATCGAAGAGGCGATGGCGGCTGCAAATGAGATCGGCTTTCCGCTCATTATCCGCGCAAGCTACACCCTAGGCGGCGCAGGCAGCGGCGTAGCATACAATATCGACGAGTTTAAAGAGGTCGCGCAAAATGGGCTAGACGTGAGCCCGATAAATGAAATTTTGATCGAAGAGAGCCTGCTTGGATGGAAAGAGTTCGAAATGGAGGTGATCCGCGATCATAAGGACAACTGCATCATCGTCTGCTCGATCGAAAATTTCGACCCGATGGGGGTGCATACGGGCGATAGCATCACGGTTGCGCCCGCTCTTACACTTACCGATAAAGAATACCAGGCGATGCGCGACGCAAGCTTTAAAATTTTACGCGAGATCGGCGTGGATACGGGCGGCTCAAACGTGCAGTTTGCGGTAAATCCGCAAACGGGGCGGATGATCGTCATCGAGATGAACCCGCGCGTAAGCCGCAGCTCGGCTCTCGCGTCCAAAGCCACGGGTTATCCGATCGCCAAAGTCGCTACGATGCTGGCGGTGGGCTTTAGCCTGGATGAGATCAAAAACGACATCACCGGCACGCCCGCAAGCTTTGAGCCGGTGATCGATTATATCGTTACTAAAATTCCGCGCTTTGCGTTTGAAAAATTCCCCGGCGCAAACCCGTATCTAGGTACTGCGATGAAGAGTATCGGCGAGGTGATGGCGATCGGGCGCAGCTTTAAAGAGAGCATTCAAAAGGCGCTTTGCTCGCTGGAGAAGGGCTACTTCGGCTTCGTGGAGCTAAATTTAAGCGAAAAAGATCTCATCTTCGGGCTTCGCAACGCGCAGCAAGATAGAATTTTATACATCGCCCAGGGATTTAGAATGGGCATGAGCGTGGATCAAATTTACGAGCTTAGCAAGATCGATCGCTGGTTTTTGAGCCAGATCGAGCAGATAGTAAAATTTGAAGAGCGCATCGATATGGAGATCATCAACGACGCGGCGCTTTTAAGGCAGGCCAAGAGTTGGGGTTTTAGCGATAAGATGATCGCAAATTTGATCAACAAAAAGGACAATCTGGGCCTTACGCAAAACGACATCCATTTTGCCTGCGCCAGACAGGCCATCGGCCTTGAATACAACGAAGTAGATACCTGTGCAGGCGAGTTTGCTGCGCTTACGCCCTATCTATACTCCAGCACCAACATAACGCCCGCCATCGCAAGCCGTAAAATTTCAAAAGATAACAAAAAGGTCCTCATCATCGGCGGCGGTCCGAACCGCATCGGGCAGGGTATCGAGTTTGACTACTGCTGCGTGCACGCTAGCTACGCGCTACGCGATATGGGGATCACCACGATAATGTATAACTGCAACCCAGAAACCGTCAGCACCGACTACGACACGAGCGATATTTTATACTTCGAGCCGATCGATTTCGAGCACGTTAGAGCGGTCATCGAGGCCGAGAACCCCGACGGCGTGATCGTGCATTTCGGAGGTCAAACGCCGCTAAAGCTCGCCAAGCGCCTAAGCACCGTGGGAGCAAAGATTATCGGCACGAGCGCGCGCACGATAGACGTAGCGGAGGATCGCAAAAAATTTAGCGAGTTTATCGCAAACATCGGCGTTAAGCAGCCCAAAAACGATACTGCCGTAAGCGAAGCCGAAGCGATCGAAAAGGCCGCTGCTATCGGCTATCCCGTACTCGTGCGCCCTAGCTACGTACTCGGGGGTCGCGCGATGCGGCGCGTGCATAGCGAAGCCGAGCTTAGGCTGTATATGAGCGAGGCGGTGCGCGTGAGCGATCACTCGCCGGTGCTTATAGATAAATTTCTACTTGACGCGACAGAGCTTGATGTGGATGCGATCTGCGACGGACGCGATGTGTATATCGGCGCGATAATGGAGCATATCGAAGAGGCGGGCATTCACAGCGGCGATAGCGCGAGCATCTTGCCGCCGCTTAGCCTAAGCGCGGAGATGATCGATCTGGTAAGCCGCCAAACCAAAGAGATCGCGCTAAATCTCGGCGTCGTGGGGCTTATGAACATTCAATTCGCGATTTTTGAAAACGAGCTTTACATCATCGAGGTAAATCCGCGCGCGAGCCGCACCGTGCCGTTTGTGAGCAAGGCGAGCGGAATTCCGATGGCAAAGGTCGCTACCCGCGTAATGTGGCAAGGAGGCTTGCGCGAGGCTTTGAAATTTTACGACGAGTTCGGCGTGCTAGTTGAAGAGAAGGGAATTTTAAAGCCGCGTATTAAAAACCATATCTGCGTCAAAGAGAGCGTCTTTCCTTTCAACAAGCTTGCGGGCGCGGATCTGATCCTGGGGCCTGAGATGAAAAGCACCGGCGAGGTGATGGGCATCGGCGAGAGCTTTGCCAAAAGCTTTGCCAAATCCCAAATCGGCGCGAGCAACGCGCTTCCAAGCGGCGGCAAGGTGTTTTTGTCATTAGCTGATCACGACAAACCGCGAGCCGTAGAGCTTGCACGCGCGTTTACGAGCGCAGGCTTTAGTATCGCGGCTACGAGCGGCACTCACAAGCTGCTGAGAGAAAACGGCGTAGAGTGCGAGTTTGTCTATAAAATCAGCGAGGGCCGCCCAAATATCGAGGATAAGCTCAAAAACGGCGAAATTTCGCTCGTCATCAACACTAGCGACAGCAAATCAAGCTCCACCGACGCCGCGAAGATCCGCCAGAGCGTGCTGCGCTTTAGGCTGCCGTATTTTACGACGATGAAGGCGGCGATCGCCGCTACGCGCTCGATCTGCTCGATAAAGGACGAATCCGCGCTTGAAGTTAAAACGCTACAGGAGTATCTAAGCGGCAAGTAGCATCTTACAAGAATCATAAATTTAATCATTGAGTATTTTGGCTTAGTGGTTAAATTTTACGATTTAAAATTCTAGGGATATGAATATATAAGTCAAAATAGGCTTTTGTAGTCCATGTTAGAAATCAGCTCATATATATCAGGTATTAAAATCCTCGTCGTCGACACAGCTCATCGTTCATTACCATTGAGAAGAGCATCTCGTTATCGAGATAATATGTCTGATAAATATATTTAATGCCAGCATCTTTTGCTTTCGAGCCATCACTCAAGTTCATATTAAGAATTCTACAGCTTCTATCTACTATATCGGAGTTATTTTTGTTGTTATGAAGAAATATACTATATAGCCTTTGCTTATATTTTTCTCTATCTATATTTGGTGCAGTAATATGAAATGTGTATTTGATCGTTATAGTATCACTTTTACAGACTAAAATAGGGAACATAGTAGCAATTTCACCAACCTCTTGTTTTAAATCATAATCACTCATGATCTGAACTGCAATATTTTGATTGCATCCGTCATTAGCAAATGAAATGCTGATCCCCAATAGAATAAAAAATATTGTTTTACGCATTTTTTAACCCTTCTGTTATTTGCATATATTTTCCACGCTATGGTTACTAAATAAATTTTTAGATAATTCAATAATCATATTTTTTGCAAAAATTGTCATCTACCGTAACTATATAAAAAGGCTCATTGTTGCCAAAAAAGTATATAAAATTTGCTTTTCGGTTTAAACCTAAATCCTGAAAAGCGTCCAAGCCAGGACAGATTGAATCAGCTGCGATTTTATCGAGTGACCCATCTGCTCTTGAATATGCAGCTTCTTTTTTAGACATTTTTTGAGATCTTTTTAAATCAGTACCGACTATCATCGTATTATTTTCGCATAACAAACCAATATATGCTTTTTGTTCTTGAAATAATGAATTAGTATTTACTAGGAACTTTTTTACCTCTTTACCATCACATGCATCATAAGCGAACGAAGCGCTGATTGCCAATAAAAGAAAAAATATTGTTTTACGCATTTTGTGACCCTTCTGTTATTTGTATATATTCTACACGCTATGGTTACTAAATAAATTTTAGATAATTCAATAATCATATTTTTTGCAAAAATTGTCATCTATCGTAACTATATAAAAGGGCTCGTTACTATCAAAAAAATATATATAATTTGCTTTTCGTTTTAGACCTAAATTTTGAAAGGTATCTAAAACAGGGCAAATTGAATCGACTGCGATTTTATCAAGTTTTCCTTCTACTTTTAAATACGCAGCTTCTTTTTTAGATATTTTTTTAGATCTTTTCAAATCGGTACCGGTCATCATTGTACTATTTTTGCAGAAAAAACCAATATATGCTTTTCGTTCTTGTAAGAACGAGTTATTATCTACTAGAAATTTTTGTACCTCTTTATTATCGCATGCATCATAAGCTAACGAAGCGCCGATCGTCAATATAAGAGAAAATATTATTTTGCGCATAGCGTAAAACCTTAAAATTATTTATCAGCAGAAAATTCGCGCAAGCTCGCTAAAGTTTTACCTCTTTGCTCGTTAAGCTCAACGCATATTTCTAAAGCATTGGAGAATTTTTCAAATGCGGTTTTTAGTTTATTTGTATCTTCATTGTTACAACAAAACGACGTTAATTGCTTATCTCCCATACAGATATCTACTGAATTTTGCGAATATTGTGAATTCTCCATCTTCGTAATTCTTAGTTTTATTCCCTCAGAATATTGGGTGACGATGTTCATAACTTCAGATTTATCCGCTCTTTCTTTGATGAAAAATTTAAATTATGATCCCCCCCCCCCCCCTTACAAAATGCTTAAATTTAGAAATATTAATTTTAAATTTTTATTGTGTTTGCCAATAATTTTTATATCAAAGCATAGAGTAAATGAGAGTTTTAACGCTTAGATTGGTAGTTAATTCGTAAGTCGGTATTGAAGTAGATATCGGATATAGAAATTTATATAAATCTTGGTAATTAAAGATTTTTCTAAAAGTTTTAAAACCTCAACAATTATACTGTCATTTACTTACAAACTCGGTAAAATCACTGATTATTATCGCTAGGCACCTTTAAAATTTGAACTAAATTTCACGTTTTTAGAATTCTTATTAAAACTGAATGCCGTTAAAGCCGCTAATTTATATTTTTTCGCGATAGCATATCTTAAAATTCTGATTAAATTTAACACGGCGGCAGATTTTAAAATTTACCGCCTTTTTTGCACTTTAACTTTTGGAGCGGTTTTTGCGCCTTGCGCTTTTGCCTGTGGGCGCTCGATGATGCGGATATTAGCGTTTGAGCGGAGCCTGTCGTTGAACTCAGTGACCGCCTTTTTGCGCTCGGAGGTCACGTAGCCTTCGATCGCCTTGTCTTGCACACTGTCAAAATCAAGCGTATGAAGCCCCTTTTTGTCGTTTACGTAAAACATTTCGTAGCCGTTGCGCGTAGGGATTATCGGCGAAAATTTGCCCTGCTCGACGTTCGTGACGATATATTTGAGCCCCTCGTCCATTTGATTGGCCTTGAGGGTTCCTTTCATCACATACACGTCGCTTGGGCGGAGCTTTGGATTTGCGCGGATCTTATCTAGCGGAGCCTGAGATTTCGCGATATAGCGGGTGAGCGTGATGCTATCGAAGGTTGTAAATAATGAACTATTTTGGCTGTAAAATTTTTTAACATTTTCGGGGGTCGTGCGGTGCTGCACGTCCGCAAATATCGAGCCATAGAGCTTTTCTTCAAGCAGTGTGTGGCGGATATTTGCTTTAAAGTCATCGTAGTTCATGCCTTGCTTTTGCACAGCGGTTTTGAGTTGGTCTAAGCTAAGCTTATTTTGATAGGCGATCGCTTTGAGCCTCGCGTCGATCTCCGCGTCATTTACCGCGATGCCGCGGCGTTTAATCTCGGATTGTTGCAGCTTTTGCCCGATTAAAATTTCCATCGCAGCTTGCGGCGAAGCGCCCGTTAGCTTCTGAACTTTGGCTAGTTCGTAGCCGGTGATGGGCTCATTATCTACCACGGCGATGACGCCGTTTACTACTTCGGCATTTGCACAAACAGCACAGATCATTGCGGAAAAAAGCAGTTTCTTTATCATTTTTAACCTTTATTTAGTCTTTTTGCTTTATAATTACAAGATCGCGATTATAACATTAAATGGTAATTTTTGCAAAGGAATTTTATGATAGTAACTCGTTTTGCGCCGAGTCCTACGGGATATTTACATATCGGCGGACTTAGAACGGCGCTTTTTAGTTATCTTTACGCTAGAGCAAACGGCGGCAAATTCCTGCTGCGTATTGAGGACACTGATCTGAAGCGCAATTCGCAGGAGGCTGCTAAGGCGATCGAGGAAGCCTTTAAGTGGTGCAATCTGGACTATGATGGGCAGATCGTGTATCAAAGCTCGCGCTTCGATCTTTACAAACAATATGTCCAAAAGCTGCTAGATGAGGGTAAGGCGTACAAGTGCTATATGAGCAAGGACGAGCTTGACGAGCTGCGAGCGCAGCAGGAAGCTCGCAAAGAGCGCCCGCGCTACGATAACCGCTATCGCGATTTTACCGGTACGCCACCTGCAGGGATCGAGCCCGTAGTGCGTATAAAAGCCCCGCTTAGTGGCACGATAGAATTTAGTGACGGCATCAAGGGTGAGATAAAATTTAATGCTGCCGATATTTTGGACGATTTCATCATCGCGCGTTCCGACGGCACGCCTACGTATAACTTCACGGTCGTGATCGACGACGCGCTGATGGGCGTCACGGACGTGATCCGCGGCGACGATCATCTAAGCAATACCCCAAAGCAGATCGTGCTTTATAACGCGCTAGGCTTTAAAATCCCGAAATTTTACCACGTCGCGATGATCAACGGCACCGACGGCAGCAAGCTAAGCAAACGCCACGGCGCTACCGACGTGATGGAGTATAAGCGCATGGGTTATCTGCCGCAAGCTCTGCTAAATTTTTTAGTACGCCTAGGCTGGAGCCACGGGGATGATGAAATTTTTAGCATGGAGGAGATGAAGCGATATTTTGATCCTAACCATATCAGTAAAAGCTGTAGCACCTTCAATCAAACCAAGCTCGAGTGGCTCAATGCGCATTATATTAAAAACTCTGACGACGACGAGCTTGTCTTGCAGCTTGTGGAATTCGGCGTCGATATTCGCTCGCACGCGAAAAAACATCTCATCGCGCAGCAGTACAAACAGCGCGCAAAGACGCTAGTGGAGATGGCCGAGGGCATTAAAATTCTTCTAAATCGCCCGAGCTGCTACGACGAGAAAGCGTATAAGAAATTTGTAACCGAAAGTTCGCTAAGCTTACTCGCAAAATTTGCGGATACTCTAAGCGCAAATTTAAATGCAAAGGAATGCGAGGAAAGGACGATGGAGTTTTTGGACGCAAGCGGCGCCAAGCTAAAGGATCTTGCCCAGCCGCTGCGCGTTGCGATCACGGGGGGAAGTGTAAGTCCGTCGATTTTTGAAATTTGTGAAATTTTAGGAAGCGACGAAGTTAAAACGAGAATTTCAAATTTAATCAAAAAAGGATTATAAAATGGCTAAAGTAAACGTTGAAGCAGCTTTGAAGTACCACATAGGCGGTAAAATCGGTACGAATGTAAAAACACCCTGCGCTACAGCGGAGGATTTGGCGCTTGCATATACGCCGGGCGTCGCGGAGCCTTGCAAGGTGATCGAAGGTGATCACGAGGCTGCGTTTAAATACACGAATAAAGCCAATCTCGTAGCCGTTATCACTAATGGCACAGCGGTTTTGGGGCTTGGTGATATCGGCGCAATCGCCGGAAAGCCCGTAATGGAGGGTAAAGCGGTTTTGTTTAAAAAATTCGGCGGCGTTGATGCCTTCGATATTGAGATCGACGAAAAAGATCCTAAAAAGATAATTGAAATTTGCAAAGCGCTTGCGCCTACGTTCGGCGGTATAAATTTAGAGGATATCAAAGCTCCCGAGTGCTTCGAGATAGAGCGCGAGCTGCAAAAAGCCGTCGATATCCCCGTCATGCACGACGATCAGCACGGTACTGCGATGATTACGGGCGCAGGGCTAATCAACGCAGCCCTTATCAGCGGCAAAAAGATCGAGGATATGAAGATCGTAGTCAGCGGCTCGGGTGCTGCTGGCATAGCGTGTGCAAAGATGTATCGTAATTTAGGCGCCAAACATATCATAATGCTCGATTCCAAAGGGGTGATCCACAAGGGTCGCACCGATCTTACCGAGCAGAAGAAAGAATTTGCCCTAGACACCACAGATCGCACGCTAGAGGATGCGATGAAGGGCGCGGATATGTTTTTGGGCCTTAGCAAGCCGGGCGTTTTAACCAAAGAGATGGTAAAGACTATGGCGCCGCATCCAATCATTTTTGCGCTTGCAAATCCGGTACCGGAAATTTATCCAAGCGAGGTCGAGGAAGTACGAAACGACGCGATCGTAGGCACAGGCAGAAGCGACTTTGCAAATCAGATCAATAACGTTTTGGGCTTTCCGTATATCTTCCGCGGCGCGCTTGACGTAAGAGCCAAAAAGATTACCGAAAATATGAAAATTGCGGCCGCTCGCGCGATGGCGGATCTTGCTCGCGAAGAGGTTCCTGCAGAAATCCGCAAGATGCTGGGCAAAGATAGCTTAAAATTCGGCAAAGACTACGTGATCCCAAATCCTTTCGATCCGCGCGTATTTGCCGTGATCTCGACGGCGGTTGCAAAAGCTGCGGTAGATGACGGCGTCGCTCGCGTCAAAGAGTTCGACGCTGCGGCTTATAAAAAAAGCCTAGAAGCCAAAAAGCTATGATTTTTTGCTCTAACACGAGGCTAGATTAAATTTAAGAGGCGTAAATGAAAGATTTGGCTTTACTTACCGATTTTTATCAGCTTAGTATGATGCAGGGTTATTTTTTTACAAAGCTCGATCAGACGGCGGTTTTTGACGTTTTTTATCGCAAAAACCCAAGCGGCGGCGGTTACGCGATATTTTGTGGCTTAAACGAGGTCGTGGATTATATCGAAAATCTCAAATTTAGTGACGACGATATCGCGTATCTAAAAAGTTTAAATTTCTTTAAGCCGGAATTTTTGGAATTTCTAAGAGGCTTTAAATTTAGTGGCGAAATTTACGCCATGGATGAGGGGCAGATCGTATTTCCGCACGAGCCGCTAATTCGAGTCAAGGCAAACATTATGGAGGCGCAGCTCATCGAAACTGCGATCCTAAATACTATAAATTTTCAAACTCTCATCGCTACGAAAAGCTCGCGTATAAACTTTAGCGCCAAAAATGATCCAGTGATGGAGTTTGGCTTGCGCCGCGCTCAGGGGCGAAGTGCGGGCATCTACGGCGCAAAGGCTGCGATTATAGGCGGTTGCAGCGCCACATCAAACGTGCTCGCCGCAAAGAAATTCAGCGTGCCCGCGATCGGCACCCACTCGCATTCTTGGATTCAGAGCTTTGATAGCGAGCTGGAGGCGTTTCGCGCCTACGCTAAAATTTATCCGAACAGCACGCTTTTGCTTGTCGATACCTACGATACTCTCGCAAGCGGCGTGCCGAATGCGATCAAGGTTTTTAAAGAGCTTCGCGCGAGCGGTCATGAGCCGCTTGGAATCCGCATAGATTCGGGCGATCTGGAGTATCTGACCAAGCAGGCGCGTAAGATGCTCGACGCGGCGGGCTTTGAGAACGCAAAGATCACCGCATCTAACGATCTGGACGAATACGCGATCGATCAGCTTAAGCTCTTCGACGCCAAAATCGACAACTGGGGGATCGGCACGAGGCTTATTACGGGCGGAGATAGTTCGAGCCTCGGCGGCGTGTATAAGCTAAGCGGTATCGAAAAAGATGGCGAGATCATAGCTAAGATCAAAATTTCAAACGATCCGCGCAAGATCAATAACCCGGGCTACAAGCAGGTCTTTAGACTCTACGACAAAGATAACGGCATGGCGCTTGCCGATCTGATCGCGCTTGATGGAGAGAGCATAGACGAGAGCGCGCCGCTTGAAATTTTTCATCCTCTTTACACCTACAAGCGTAAAATTTTAACGAATTTCAGCGCGCATAAGCTCTTACGTCCCGTTTTCAAGGAGGGCAAATTCGTAGGTGTGCGCCGCACGGTAAGCGAGATCGCGCGTTTTAGCAAGGAGCAGAAGAGTAAATTTTGGCTCGAGCACCTTCGCAACGTCCATCCGCAAAGCTACAAAGTGGATCTCTCTCAAAAGCTTTGGGATATCCGAAAATCACTCATCAACGAGTGTAACCTAAATTTAAAGGAGAAATATGTTTAAAGTTCTATCGTGCGCCGCTTTGGCGTTAGTTTTGCTAGGATGCGGCTCAAACCAGCTCCGCCAATCCCCGGATAGCGCTATGAATAAGCAAGCACAGAGCGAAAAAACCATAACTCAAGAGAACGCAAAGACCTTCTATTTCGTCGATGACAAGGGCAAAAAGCTTTCGCTTAGCTCAAACGACGATTTCAATACCGCCGTGTTAAAGGACGATAGCGGCAAAAGCTACGACCTCAAGCGCGAGCGTGCCGCCGACGGCATCTATATGGAGAACAAGGACGGAGTGAGCATCCACTTCAAAAAAGGTGAGGGCATAGTGGAGTTTAGCAAATACAAATCCATCCCGATCACCGAGGTCAAATAAATCCTGAAATTTTTGGTTAAATTCCGATTTGGCGCCGGAATTTAACCTCTTTTCCTGCGCTAAATTCGGAGAAAGTTATGTTATTAGGCAAAATCGATTATCTAAATTTGCTCCCATTTCACGTATTTTTAAAATCCCTTCCGCTGCCGTCTTATGTTAAAAAATCGATAGAATTTAAAAAAGGGGTGCCGAGCAAGCTCTGCGCCGATCTTTATTATAGGCGCATAGACGCTGCGGTAATCTCCAGCATCGAAAGCCGCCGCTCAAAATACCGCAGGCTGCCTCTTGGAATCGTCGCAAAGCGGGAAGTGCTAAGCGTGCTCGTGCGCAAAAACTCGGCGCCCAGGCTCGATCCCGCGTCGATGAGCTCAAATATGCTAGCTCGCGTGCTGGATCTTAGCGGCGAGGTACTAATCGGAGATAATGCTCTAAAGGCTCTGCTTTCGCAGGGTAGGGATAAATTCTACGATCTGGGCGAAATTTGGCAGCAGCGCACGGGCTTGCCCTTTGTTTTTGGGCGGCTGTGCTGCGTGAAAAACGAAAAAGCTTACGCGCGCCTGGCGACGAAATTTTTACGTTCGCGCATTAAAATTCCAAGATATATCCTGCAAAGCTACACCATTTCGCGGGGCATAAAAGAGCGCGAAATTTTAAATTATCTGAAATTTATCGGTTATGAGATCGGCGTCCGCGAGGAGCTGGCGCTGAAAAAATTTATCGCTAAAGCCAAAAAATTAAAATTTAATCCGGTTCAAAAGGAGGAACTATGAAGTCTTACATCGACGGCTTGCTGCTAAATTTAAAGCGTGCCAATCCCGGTCAGGAGGTCTTTATCCAGGCATCGACCGAAATTTTATACTCGCTCATACCGCTTCTAAAGCGCGATGAGAGGTATGTGAAAAATAAAATTTTAGAGCGCATTTTGGCACCCGAGCGCACGATGATGTTTCGCGTCGTCTATATGAGCGACGACGGCGAGCCCTGCGTGCATACGGGATATCGCATAGAGTTCAACTCCGCTCTGGGCCCTTACAAAGGCGGTCTGCGCTTTCATCCGAGTGTAAATTTGGGCGTTTTAAAATTTTTAGGGTTTGAGCAAATTTTTAAAAATTCCCTCACGGGTCTTAATATCGGCGGCGCAAAAGGCGGTGCAAATTTCGATCCCAAGGGAAAGAGCGACGGCGAGATTATGAGATTTTGTCAAGCTTTTATGTTAGAACTTCACCGCCTAATCAGCTCCAATACCGACGTGCCTGCGGGCGACATCGGCGTGGGCGGTCGCGAGATCGGCTATATGTACGGCGCGTATAAAAAGCTCACCCGCAGATTTGACGGCGCGCTTACGGGCAAGGGGCTAAGTTGGGGCGGCAGCCTTGCGCGCACTGAAGCTACGGGCTACGGCTCGGTCTATTTTGCAAACGAGATGCTCGCTACCAGAGGCGATTCGCTGCACGGCAAAATTTGCACGATCTCGGGCGCCGGCAACGTCGCGATCTACACCGCCGAAAAGCTCTATCAGATGCAGGCTAAGCCCGTCACCGTGAGCGATTCTACGGGCTTTATCTATGATGCCGAGGGAATCGACGTGGCGCTTCTTAAAAAGCTAAAAGAGCAGCTGCGCGTGGGGCTTTGCGAATATATCAAAGAGCGTCCTAACGCAAAATTTATCCCCGTAAGCGCCTATCCCGCAGGCCGCAACGGCGTGTGGAGCGTGCCGTGCGACGCCGCGTTTCCGAGCGCTACGCAAAACGAGCTTAATCTGCAAGACGTAAAGACTCTCTATGCCAACGGATGTCGCATGGTTTGCGAGGGCGCGAATATGCCAAGCACGCTTGAGGCGATCGATTTTATGCTCGCGCAAAAAGACTTTCTTTTCGGCCCTGCGAAAGCGGCGAATGCTGGCGGCGTAGCTACGAGCGGGCTTGAGATGGCGCAAAACGCGCAGATGGCGTCGTGGAGCTTCGAGGAGGTCGATAGTAAGCTGCGCGAGATCATGCGCCACATATTTCGCACCAGCTACGAGACCTCGAAGGAATTCGGCGCGGAAGGTAATCTCGTGCTAGGCTCAAACATCGCGGGCTTTCGCCGCGTAGCCGATGCGATGCTGGATCAAGGCCTGGTTTAAGCTTAACTCGCTTTATTTTGTCAAAAGCGGCAGCTCGCTTTTAAATTTAAACTCTTTAAATTTGCGGCGAGCTTTTGGTTGTTTTGATAAAATTTCAATCGTTTATGCTGAGGATATGCGCACTTCTCGACATAATTCACTTTGTATGTCTTGTATTGGTATCTGGCGCGCTGCATAAATTTAAAAGTGTCAAGCAGTGCGGTTTTAAAATTTTTAGCTTGTCGTAGCACTGTTTTTAAAATTTAGCCGTAAGTACGACAAAACCCGCCGCCAAATTTCATCTTTAAATTTAACGGGTAAATTTTACCCGTTAAATTTAGCTTTGAAATTTGACGTTTAAAATTTAACTCGAAGCCGCTTTCAAATTTAGCTTAAAATTTTATCTCAGCTCGCCCGCGCAGTGCGTAAATTTAGACCGAGCACGGGCTGAGCGTTTACCGCATTTTGGCATAATGGCGCAAATTTTATCCAAAGGTTGCAATATGAAAAAATTTATGGTTTTACTAGCCGCTGCGTCGCTGTCGCTTGCGTATGCGGACGTGACGGATATTCTAAAGCAGGGCGCGGACATGCTCGGTGCGACTCAGAGCGGAAACTACAAGGATCTGCTCGCTTCCGCCGCAAACCGCGCCGCAAGCGAGCTCGCCAAGGGCTACATCCACAGCAAGACCGCTAAAATCGAACTTCCTCCTTCGCTGAAGGCGGCTGCGAAGCTTGCGAGAAAGGTGGGTGGCGATAAATGGGAGCGCGAGCTCGTCGTGAGTATGAACGATGCCGCTACCAAGGCGGTAAGCGGCGCGAGCAAGATATTTTTGCAAGATCTGAAATCGATGAGCGATGCCGACGTTAAAAAGCTCATCAGCGGCGGCGACACGGCGCTTAGCGAGTATTTGCAGAGCAAATCTGGTGCAAAGCTGCGAGCGGTTTTTAGGCCGATCGTAAGCGACATGATGAGCAAAAACAGCTTTGCGACGGCGTATAACGGGCTAAATTCCTTCGCGCAAAATAAGATCGCGGGCAATGAAGCGGTGCAAAACATCGCGCGCGGGCTGGGCGCGAGCGAGTATCTGCCTAAGCAGGGCGAGGATTTGAACGATTACATCACGCAAAAGACGCTGGATGGGCTGTTTGCGGTGATGAGGGAAAAAGAAAGCGCGCTTCGTAGCAGCGCCGTCGGCAAAGGTGCCGGGATTTTAGGTAAGGTGCTTCAATAAAGCTCGCGACGAGGCTTTGGCGTAAATTTCGCCGCATAGCTGCTTATAATTGCTTTGCGCCGTAAGTTTGGGCAGTCTAAAGCTGCGCGCAAAGCGCCCGCTCGCGCGAAGCAGCTGCTTGCGCCAAGGCGGGCGCGCGGCGGAATTTAGAGGTTCGTTTGTCGCGTGCTTGCGGCAGATTGGCTTTATACGATAATCTTGCTGCGAAGTTAGTCTGCGAAATTTGAAACTGTAAAATTTAGAAATTTAGCAAGACGCAAACAGTTTGAAATTTTAAAATTTCACGCAGAGTTTTAGAAATTCGTGCGGCAATTGAATGCGCGTATATCTAGCGCTTACGTCTGAAATTTTAAGAAGCGGCGGAGTATCGGGAAATAGAGCGGAGGCTGATAAGAGAACAAGGGTAAAGAAAGAAAGCTGCTTTATAAATTTCATCGCTTTTTAAATTTACGCTTTTTGATCTTCGGAGTTTTAGTGCTTTGCTCAGAGGCGTTCCCTTGTCGATACACGCCGTCATTTTTATACTCCGTTAGCTTTTTGCCGCAGTATGAGCAAATTTGATCCGTATCCTTGACGTCCTCGTACGGGTAAAATTTAAAGCAGTCCTTGCACCACATATATTGTGGATATCTTTTTATGCTCTTTTTAGGATGGAGGGCGAGGTAAAAAAACGAGATACTAATAAGTAAAACCGAAAATCCCGAGATAAGAAAAGGATATCCGATTTTGCTTTGTATTCCTGCGGGATCTTGCGTTGTAAAAATTTCTATAGATATTATTAAAAGGTTTAAGCCTATCAAGGCATTAATCACTCTACCTATTTTTTTGTTTATGAAAATTCCTGCAGAAGCAAACAATACGCCGATGATAAAAATCTTGATAATATAGACCGGCTCAACTGCGCTCCAGCCCCCGTATTTAAAATACATCTTTCCGCTAAAGCAGCCAAGAATGCTTTCAAATACAAAAAATGCGCCCAAAAGTATTAAACCTATCCTAGTGCTCATTTTTTATTCCTATAGGCTTTTTGAGATAGTTATCATTGTTTGAATAGCGCCTCATTAGGCTGTAGCTTGTCGTCGGGGGCATACTTTCATTAAGCATATCGTTAGCAAAATTTATCAAATTTAATAAAATATCTATTTTAGCCGTCAACGCCATATTCGCCCTCACACCTCTATAACTATATCCTTATACTTTTCATAAAGCCTCGGCTTTAAAATTTTATCACGATACTCTTTGCCCGCCTTAGTCATACACATCCAGTGGCTAAATCTACTCCAGGTATCGGGATTCTTCCAAGTTATCTCTGTTTTGGGAGTTATGTTCTCCTCCTCTAAAAATTTATACCCAAAAAAGAAATTATCTCTAAAATAGACCCACTTCTCATAAAGCGACATACCTAGATCGATCTTGGATAAATTCGTATCGAAGTCAGCCCATTTCTTTCTTAAATTTCCGCGCTCTATGCCGAAGTCTATCATACCCCCTAAAAACAGCTGACCCATTACTCCGAAATACTCTCCCGCGTATGTCGGATAGGCTGAAATTTCAGGATTATCTTCGTCCGCTAGCTTATAGTCGCTTTGGATAATCCAATGTAGTTCAAACCATTCGTACCAATCAAAGATTTCATATTCAAGGTAATCCAAAATATCTTTTTTTCTGGTACCGGGAATTTGAGCTAATATGCGAATAAACGAATCCATCCAACAATCAAATCCTAAAGCCTTATAAAGTTCTTCATCTTTGTTAAAAACCCAGCCGTATAGTTCATTCGGTTTTAAAATTTTAAATTTCATAGTATCTCCTTTTTAAATTTAATCGGTTGGCGATATAAATTTACCTCATCGATCTGTTTAATTGATCTCATATAAACTCGCTAATATAAAAATTATTTGATTCCGAGAGTTTAGGCATACTTTTTATTATTTCATCTAAATCGACGCTCTTTATTTCGGCGCAATTTTTTACATCGCCGCAGATGCCTATAAAAACAAGATCGCCGCTGTTTTTGCCTATAAATTTACCCTTTGCGTAATAGCCGCCTTCAAATTTTTCATAGGCTATATAATATAATATTTGCTTTAAAATTTCACTTTGATCCAGCTTGAAATAGGTGCAGAATTTCGCGCCCTGTATATCTTGCGATATGTCGGTGGCGCCTAAGGAGCTTTTTTCATATTTTTTAAGATCTATTTTTCCGATATTGTTTTCATCTCCTTCGCTGATTACTCCAAGCACGCGGAAATCCCTATCTATCTCGCCGTAAATATCAAAAAACAGATAACTGCCCTTAAAGCTTTTATAAGCGAATTCCTTTACGGCATCCTTAACAATTTCGATATTTGCAAGCGTAACTTCGGTCTTTTTGCAAGATTCGTTTTTTATCTCGACTTCGATCATCTAAGCTCCTTTATTTGTCTTGCTAAATTTTAATCCATTAGCCATTTTACCACGTATTCCAATAATTCCTCTAAATTCTCGGCTCCGCAACTTCCTTTGAGTTCGTTTTCCGTGGCATTGATGAAAAACCAATCCTCGTAATCTCTATCGATATTTATTTTGATCGGCTTTTTCCCGCTCTCGCCATCGATTTCAATCCACCAACCGGGATTATCGACCGTTTCTAGCGTAAGGCCATATTCATGCTCCCATTCTCCGTCGCATTTGGAAGCGTACCAGTTTTGTATGAGTTTTAGATTATTCATTGCTCCTCCTTTAATTTTATAAATTTTAAAATTCTCGATTTGTTAGGCTTTGATATTGCAATTGAAGCAGGGCTTCTTTGCTATTTAAATTTAATCGTGTATTAAAAATTTCTTTTCCACGCCGTCTTTATTTACGGTGATTATCTTCGAGTTCGGAATATTTAAAAATTTTATAGCTTTTTCGTCCAGTTCGGATAACGGCTCCTCGTGGTTATATTTGGTTTTAAAGTAATATAAGAAAAGATCGCCCGTTCGATTTTCATCCATAAGTTGCATTATACACTCATCGTTTGGACGACCGCTATCATATCGGTTTATCATCATAAACGCCTCGCAGCTTTTATGAAACGGGAAGCGGCCGAAGTTAAAAAGATTGCCGACGAGCTCAAATACAAGGACAAAAAACAGAAATAAAATGAATAGCTTGATTATTCTGCGTTTCATTGCGGCGTTTCCTAAATTTTGAAATCAAAAATTCGTTTGTGTTTTAAATGCCAGACGGTATTTGCGCTCAAGTCGCGGATGCGCCTAAGCGCTAGTAGCGGCGGTCGGGCGCAAAATTTACGACGCTATCTCGCTTTTTGCCGCGCTAGCTGCTGCGGATTCGCTTTCGTCCATGATAATGAGCTGTCTAGCGCGCTTAATCTTGGCATCGTCGCGAAACGCCGCGCGCACCTTGTCCATGCCGGTATAAAATTCCTTCATCAAAACAAGGCACAAATACGCGCCGAATTCCGTCGTGCGGATGATCTCGCCCTCGATCCGCACGGCTCCTGCAAGCCTTAGCAGGCTAAGCTCTCTGCCCAGTTCGCGACGCAAATTTAGATCGTTTGCGGCGTTAAATTTAGCGATATCGATCTCGCCGCTGAAAAGCTCGGTCAAAAAGAGGTATTTCGCGCGCTCGGATCTGCTAAAATCGCAAGTGGCGATGACGGTACTTTCGTTTTTGCGCACTCTGCTTGCGTAATCTTCGAGGTTGAACGCATTTACGAGCAGCCTGCCGTCTAGGAAACTAAACGCGCCGCTTCCGATACCCACGTATTCGTGATTTGTGCCTACGTATTCGTCGCTCATATTTGATTTTTCGCGAGCGAAAGCCCATGCGTTGCTGCGGTGCCAGCTTGCAAATTCCTTGCAGATGATGGAGTAAAACTCCTCCTCGCGGTCTATGTTGCTAACGCCGAGACTTCGCGCTATTTGATCGCGCATCAAAGGCGATTTCATCAGCGGATACAGCGTGATCTGCTCCGGTTTTACCGCTTTTGCCGCTTCAATGTCGCGAAGTAAAATTTCGCGAGTTTGAAACGGAAAGTTAAAGATCAGATCCAGGCTTAAAATCGGTAAAATTCCGACCGCTCGGGATAGCTTTTCTTGCAGAATTTCGCCCGAGCCGAATTTGTCGTAGCGTGAAGCTTTACGTAAAATATCGTCATCAAAGCTCTGCACCCCCACGCTTAGGCGGTCTATTAGCCCGCGAAATCGCAGCAAGCTCTCAGGCTCGATGTGGTTGGGATCGCTCTCGCACGAAACCTCTTTGATGCTAAAAAGCGACTTGGCAAGCTCCAGCGTGCGCGCTAGCTCATCCTCGTCGATTAGCGTCGTGCCGCCGCCTACATAAAGCGTCTCAAAGTCGTAGCCTGCGTCCTTTGTGCGCTGCATCTCGGTGCGCAGCGCGCCGAAATACGCCTTGCACGTGCCGCGCTCGTAAGCGTATTTGTGAAAGGAGCAGTACGGGCAAAACGTGTGGCAGAAGGGCACGTGCATGTAGAGCATATATTTTTTATTGGGGTTTGGAATTTTAGCGATGTTCTCTTGCGTGATGTCGATCCTGAGGGAGTTGTAGAGGGATTTTTGCATAGTTTCGGCGGCGTATTTTTTAGCGAAGCTATGCACCATTTGACTGATAAAATTCATAAAACTTTAACCTTTTTTAAACTTAAAAACTAATTTTTGAAGTTTATCGAAAACTAACTTATAAATTTATCAATAATTTAATAAAAAGCGTATCGCCGCCATATATATTAGCGTAGGAAGCGCTATCGTAACGAGCGAATTGCGAAATTTAGCATGCACAACAAACGCCATAATTAGGCAAAATAGCAGCATCGCCGTTTGCAGCGCGTCCACGCTAAAAGCTCGCTCGCCCGAAAAGCTAGGCAGCATCGTCTTAAGCGCGTAGATCGTCAAAACGACCATTATCAAAAGGCCCGAGTTTTTTTGCAGATACGATAAGCTTGGACTCACGGTCTTTTTTTTAAAAAGCAGCAGCGGCAAAAATCGCGTCAAAATCGTAGCGAGCGAGGCCAGAAAGATATAGGGCAAAATTTCCACTACCTGCTCCTTTTTAGGAATTCTCGCAGCCTGCGTCCCGTGCGCGAAGGTCGCTCGAAGTATTTACGAAAGAGCAGCAAAACCCCTGTGCCAAAAATCAGAGTGCCGAATAAAAAGTATTTTGTAGGAAAGATAAAAAGCCCCGCAAATGCGCAGGCAAAGCCCAGCAATAGCACTTTGTATTGCGGATTTGCTTTAAAAACTTCATAGGTTAACATCGCAAAAAGCGCCGTCAGGCTAAACTCGACTCCGCTAAAATCAAGCTTCAAGCTTGCTCCCAAAACAGCCCCTGCAACGACGCCCGCGACCCAGTAGGAATGATTTAAAGCCGCGGTTAGATTATAGAGCAGATCAAGCTCTTTTAGCCTTTGCGGCGTTACGGGCTGTTCGCCGCTAAGCTCCTCGGGGTGCAAAAACGCGCGCGCTTTTAGCAGCGCAAAGGTTTCGTCGGTAAGAGCATATACGGCGTAAATTTTATGACGCACGAAGCGCAGCTCGTCCAACAGCGACATCGTATAGAAAAAATGGCGAAAATTTAGCAAAAACGCCACGACGAAGGTATCTACGAGCGAGGCGTGGGTTACGATGAAGGCAATCAGCACGAATTCCACGCTTCCTGCGTAGATCAGCAGCGAGGTTAGCGCCAGTGCCCATACGGGCAGGTCTTGGCTGATGCCGTAGATACCAAACGCCAGCCCCAGCGGTACGTAGCCCATCATCACGGCGAGGGTGGATCTGAAAATTTCAAATTTACTCATAGCTTTCCTAAATTTAAAAGCGCGATTGTAGCTAAAATTTTATTAAATTTTACAGGACGTGCGGGCGAGATCTGTGTCGCCGCTAGCGAGTTTTATGCGGTGTGCGGTCGCAATAGGAGCTGTAAAATTTACTCGCTTCGGTGCCGTAAAATTTTAAAATTTAGCCTGCGTAGAATTTTGCGAAATTTTAAAATTTCAGTGAGCGGATTTTTAAATTTAGCCTAAAATACGTGGCGCAAAAGCACGAATGCAAACGCTGAAAGCAGCGCCGAGACGGGCAGGGTGATGATCCACGCTAGCCCGATCGGCTTCATCAGCGACCAGTTCGTGCTGTGATTTACCAAGCCGATGCCTAAAATCGCGCCGATTAGCACGTGGGTCGAGGAGATCGGCAGCCCCAGCACCGATGCCGCCATGACGACGACGGCGCTTGCGAGCTCGGCGCTAAAGCCCGAAGCGGGGTGAATTTTGGTAAGATTGGTGCCTACGGTGGCGATTACCTCTTTGCCGATGAACCAAAGCCCCGCTATAAGGGCTACTGCGAACATTATCATAATCTGCTGCGGCACGGGAGTGGAGGGATTGATACTATTCGTAGCCATCGTATCGATGATGGCGGCAAACGGACCCACGGCGTTTGCGATGTCGTTGCTGCCGTGAGAAAAGGCAAAGCCGCTAGCAGTGAGTACCTGTAGCCAGCTAAACATCAAAAACGCAGATTTGTTTAAATTTGAGCGGCGCAGGGTTTTAGCGAAAATAAACATCAAAAGCCAGGTAATTAGCGTAGACATACCGATGATGAGGTAGTTGTAAAAATTCGTAAGCCCGAAATTTAGATTATGCAGCCCCTTAAATATCAGCATCGCAGAGATTACGAAAGCGCCGATACCCGCTACGGCGGGGATACCGTACTCTAGGGCTTTGTGAGATTTGAGCTTCTCTTTTTTCGCGTCAAGCTCGATCACCTTTTTATAATACTCGCTATCCAGCTCGCTTGGATCAAAATCGGGATCGCGCATCGCGTAGATATCGTGATTTAGCGCTTCTGCATAGGCGATCTTTTGGATGTCGTCCAGGGTCTCGAAGGTCTTTTTATGCAATTTGCGGAGAGATTTTTTTTCGCGCTTTATGCGGTCGATCTTTATTTGAGCGTAGCGGTTGTAATCCAAAATATAATGCTTGATTAGCCAGAAAATTCCAAAAGAGATCACTCCGCCCAAAATTGGCGAGAGCACCCAAGAGATCGCTATTTTGCCGATCTTATCCCACTGCACTAGCCACAATGCGGAAGTCTCTGCGGTATTAAGCAGGGCGCCTAGCGTAAGCCCCGAGCCCACGATACCGCCGATGATCGCATGAGTAGTAGATACTGGCAAGCCCTTTCTGCTAGCAAAAAGCAGCCATGCCCCCGCCGCAAAAAGCGCGCTCATCATTACGTAGATAAAGTCTCTCGGATGCACGTCCATTTTGCTAAGATCGATTATGCCGCTGCGGATCGTCGAGGTTACTTCGCCGCCTGCGATTACTGCGCCGCTTGCTTCAAATACCGCCGCGATGCAAAGGGCTTGCGCTATGCTAAGAGTGCCGCTTCCGACGCTGGTGCCGAAGGAATTTGCCACGTCATTTCCGCCGATATTAAAGGCCATAAAAATGCCTAAAAATACCGAAACTAAAAATAGCATTTTATCGCCGCTTCCTATAAAACCGAATCCCCAGATAAGAAAATAGATTGTTACGCCGCAGAATATGCCGTAGAAAATGAGACTTATCTTGCTAGATTTCATAGCTCTCCCTTAAAATCCGCGAAATTTTACCACACGCGCCTTAATCCCCACTAAATTTGGGGCGGAGGAAACGAGGGAATGCTTAAGCGCGCAAATATCGTGATTTAGCTATCGGGGAGCGTTTTTACTCATCTCAAACTTACCCCCGAAGTGCACTTATTTTTATCACATAAGTGCAAAAAAATGACACAAATTTGACACAAAAGGCACAATATGAAAGTAGAAAAAATGAGAGCCTTTATCTGCGGGCAGTGGGTAGATGTAGATGCCGTGGACTACTTAAACGGCGAAGTGGAATATAACTCGCGAAAGCAGGGAGGGGTATGGGTTTGCGATACGGCAAGCTTCGATGACGTCGGAGCTATGGAGGCGCGAAGCGAAATAAGCGAAGCGGATATTTTTAAGCGAGCGGATGAAACCCGCATAAAAACAAGAGGTAGGAATTAGCATTTGCCCCTTTAAAAATCCCCCGTTTTTCGTAAAAATTGAGAAAAATTTAAAACGGGAGATTTTAAATGCTTACCTCTTATCAAAACACAGTCGCGGATAAACCCTCCGTCAGATCGCTTCTTACGATGGGCGGTATCGCAACCGCGCCTATCGTTTCGATGTTAAAAAGCGAAGGCATAAGCAACACGCTTCATAGTTGGTATACCGATGAATATGCCAAAGCTAAAGATAACGCCAACCCTGAAGTATCAGGTATCGCGGGGTTAGGCACAGATACCAAAAAGAAGCTAACTAACGCAACTCAAATCCTAAAAAACGAAGTTTCGATGAGCTGGCGAAAGAGATCTATCGAGCAATATACGGGGGATGAGTGGGCTAGACAACTTGAGAAAGTCGGCAAAGAGCATATGAAAGACATCGAGTATGCCTTGCTAGGACTTAATCACACTACCGTATTTGATGATTATGTTTATGCGGCAAACGATACCGATAGCTCAAAAATGGCTGGATTTTTTAACTTTATCCCTACCGCAAATCGCAACTCTGCAGGAGGAGCATTTACGCTTGAGCTTCTAAATGCTACGATTGAGCCGGTGTGGGCTAATAGTGGCGTGACCGATCATAAATTTAAAGTCTTTATGTCTAGTGCTCTAAAGCGCAAGGTAAACGACTGGGTAGCAGCTAATAGTGCGCTTCGCGTAGCCGTAACTGATCGCACGTTAAATCTGCCTATCGATCGCATTATGACCGATTTTGGTGAGGTAGATATTATCATCCACCCGCTATTTTCAGATGCCAAACTTAAAGATAAAATCCTAGTAGGCGATTTTAGCGATTGCGCGCTTAGATATCTGGACGATACTCAAGTTAAAGACTTCCCGACATCTAAAACCGCCGATGCCAAACTTTACTATACGGACTGCACGCTCGAAGTAGCCGATCCGTTTTCTCTTGCGTGCGCCGAAAAGCTGCAATAGATGAAAATCGCGGAGCTAAAAGCGCTGCTGAAGCAAAAGCTCAAAGGCGACAATAAAGACTTCGCAAATGAGCTTAGCGCGGAGCTTTTAAAGGAGGCTTTATTAAACGTCCTGCTCCGCACCAAACCTCGCACGCATATTGTTTATGAAAAAAGCTTGTCCCATCTACTCAAATACTACCGCAGAATTTCGCAGGATTATTGGCTACGTTATCCCGTAGTAGATATGAGCGATGAAGCGAATATCGATATGGAGGAGGAGCTTTGCCTTGCCGTCGTATACTTTCTATGCTCGGAGCTAAGCAACGCAAAAAAGGACGCTTTCAAAAGCAAGGCGGAGGAGATCATCGCGATATATGACAGCAATGTAGTCTTTCGTAAAACATACCGCTTCTTAAACGCGTATTTTTACGTAGCGCAAGGAAAACCTAGCCCTTTGCCGGGCGGTGGACTTGCCCCGATATTAAAGACGATATTGCTAGCCGTAGGCGACGAAAAAGAGATCACTATCGACAATGCAGGCGGTGGCACTATTTTGGCGCAAAGCTCTAGCGCTGCCGTAGGTGTAAGAGTAGATGGAAACAAGGTAATAATAAAAGCCTTAGACGTAGTAACGGACGCCATAGTAACCATAAGCTGCGGAAGTGAACGAACGGAAATTAAAGTTACCGCCGAGATCAGCGATGGCGGAATAATCCCATAGGAGAGAGTGATGCTAAAAGAGACTTACAAAAATAGTTCAAGCGTAAAATTTGAATTTGAGTGCGAACAATGCGGCGCAAGCGGCGTAAGATGGAAAGAGCCGAATAAAGAGGCGCTTTGCCCTAGTTGTGGCGCAAAATTAGAGGAAGCCAAAAAGGCTAGCGATAAAAAGACGAAGGATAAATAATGGCACTGCTTAAAAAGATTGAATATGTTATCAAAGATAGTAGCACAGCTCAAATCTCGACTCAAATCGCAAGCGTTACGGCGCAGCTAAACAATACCCAAAACCTAAGCGCCAATAAAGATGGTGGCGAGTTTAAGACCTATTATTTCGGAGCACTTTTTGATCCTCGCGCGAAGAAAAATTACATCATCTTTTCGGACGCTACAAAGAGTAAGTTCGATATGAAGCAGAGCAGCTACGAGCTTGCAAACGGCGGCGGAGGTGGCGCAGATATGAGTAATTATCTAACCAAAGCCGAAGTCGAAGCCAACTACGTAAGCAAAGCTAGCTTGGATGCGGATTATGCCGATGTGGCGTTTTTAACCTCATTATGATAGGAGTTAAAAAGCGCTTTTTGCGTATGCCGGACGGAGGAGGCGGAGGCGGAGATATTATAGCGCCCCCTCCCTCTTTTTCTACGCAGGGCGCGAAATTAAAAAGGCTCGATCTTACTATGCAGCGCGCCTCTCATCCTAAAAGAGGCGATCTGATAGAAGATAGAGTGCTTCCGTGGCTAGAGCGAATACAAGTCGCCCCGGTAAATACTGCAGGGGGCAAATACCGCTATTTATATTATGTCCAAATCCTAGTGTTAGAGAGTGCAAAGCTATATTTTGCTTTTTCTAGCGCTACTATGCAGGCTTTGCAAACGAGCTCTCAGATCATAGAGATTAAAAGTGGAGCGGATGAGAGCTCTTTAGAGGGGCTGGTAAAGAATTATTTAAATAGCAAAGAGGGGGCGCATGCAATTATCGCTGCGTTAAACAGCGGCTCGTTAAACGAAACCGCTCTATCTGCAATAGCTACGGCAGTGATGAAATATATGGGCGCAAACGGCGTTTCAATGACCTATGCTCCACAAATCAAACTGGATAAAAACGGGCTAAACGGGCTTGATAATACCGAAGTCGCCGCAATCGCTAAGGATGAGTGATGATATATAGAAAAGACAAGGGTGCGCCTCTAACCTCTTATGAGGTGGATTCAAATTTTAAAGAACTCGTAACGTTAATCCAAAGTGGGCTTAGCCCCGATAGCGAAAACTTCGCTACAAAAGAGGAGCTAAAATCTCTAAAGCAAAAGGTGGATGCCGCGCTAGGCAATCTTTCTCTTTTTGAGAGATTAAAGAAGTTTGAGCTAAGCCCTGCAAGCGGTATAAGCGCGCAAGACGCTAGCTTATGGGTGGATATGTTTAGCGGGCTTGGGCTCATATCGTGTAAGATAAGCTCAGCGGTGCAGAAAGGAAGCGTAATTTTAAGCCTGCCTAACGACGCCCCGCTTCCAAAAAGTGCTATTTATGGCGCGAATGCGACGCTGAAAGACCGCTCTATTACTTGCGAGATTAACGGAGATGAGCTAAGGCTCAACCTTATAGGATTTTTTGACATAGTATGAGCGACAATTTATTACTGGACTTTGAGCCTTACTGCAGCGAAGCAAATGCTAAAAGAGAGCTAAACCTAGGCGGCGCGGTGCATATCACAGATACGCGACTATACGTAAATAAGATGCCTAACGGGCAGCAATTCTATGAGGGGAATCACGCTTACTGCGAGGCGGATTATTCTAAGTGGTATGATGCGGGAGGCAACAACGTCATAGCTCGCTTCCGCTACGACGAGAATAAGTTTATCTCTTTAGCCCCTACCGAATACAAAGGCTGCGTGGGCGAATATAGCCTTTATGCGTTAGATCATCCAAGAACTCGCGATACCTATGCGCTAAATGCCGCACAAAACGAGTTAGGCTTTCGTAGCGCGGAGGGGCTAGTTATCCAAAGCGCCTTTCTTTACCGCGTTAAAAACGGCGATGATGATTTTCGCACGCTAAAAAATATCTTAGAATATTCAGAGGGAAAAATCAATATCGCTAAGTTTAAAGGTGCTAGCATAGCCGCGTTTAATCCGATCAAAAATTACGCTCGCGCAGGCAAAGATGAGATAGGCAATGATATAGGCGGAGGCGGAAACTTTTTCGTAAATTTTGAGAGCACAAAGGATCTGCTCTTAAGGCTTAATGAATTTGCCCCCATTAAAGGTGTGCGCGATAACCAAAGCAGCTGGAGTTATTATCTGCAAGGAGTGCCTCTAGGGCGCTTCATAAATAACTTTGGCGATATAATCCCTAGCCTTAAAGACGAAGTTAAAGATTATGGCGGCATAAAAAATTGGAGCAGCGACAAGGGCATTGGTGAATATCATATGCCGCAAAACGCTAAAGAGGGGACTAGGGCTTATGAGTTTTGGTGGAGCTTGGATTTTTCTAGCAAAAAATACTGCCTAGCCGAAAAGCTGTCTTTGTTTATCGCGCGCTTTTTTGGTTGCTACGAACAAACCAAAAAAGAGATGGACGAGCTAAAGAAAGAAAACTTAATTGTGCCTAAAGAAAAAGAGCCGTGGGGCGGCGAAGATCCCGGCAAAAAAGATACACATAAAAAACAATATGAAAAGATTAATCCTGCCGATGTTGCAAGCTCCACTAAAAGCGGAGGGAAAAGCAGCGGAGCGTTTAGAACGGATGGATGGCGAGCCTTAAATAAGGCGGATAAAAAAGGCATTTATGATAATTATATAAAGCCGGAATATTCCAAGCAAGGAAACAACCACTTTATAAAATTTAAGCTAAAGCCCGCAGCCGATAATCTAGCCGCAGATGAAAAGGCTTTTTTGCAAAGATGGGCTGATGAGAGAGGACGCGGTAAGGCAAGCGAGTTTAGCGAGGCTGAAACCTATGAGGCTTTTAGTGGCGATAAGCTGGCGGAAGCTCCTGCGTTAAATTATATGAAGATAAAAAATATCCTAGGTGCTAGTTGCGAGGGGGCAAGGCAGATCACGCTAAAGCTTGCCTCAGCTCCAAAATATTTTGCTTATGGCAGCGTTTATGGAAGTGATATGACAAAATACTTAGGCAGAATCTTAAATGATAACGGCGTCCCCGCTAAAATAGGCGAGAATGAAATAAGCTTTTACTATGGTGGAAAGATAAATATCAACGGCACAACCCTAAAGCCGGTAGAGCAGGATTGTGAATATATGATCTGGTGGGAAGAGGAGGGGTTAAAAAAGCTTTTAGCTAGGGGAAATTATTCGCGCTATGCGATCGGAGCCGATACCTCTAGCGCAGGAGCTGATAGCTACTACGACGCGGCTCACCCTATGAAGCTTGCTATTATCGGCGCAAGCGTAAAAACAAAAAATTATCCTAGCAAAGAGGAGGGGGCGCAATGGTAAGAAATAGCCTGCTTGCGCGAATAATTACAACCGATAAGAGCTTAGAGGCTAGCGACGTATATACCTGCGCCTTTCGTGGGGTGGACGCTTTGTTATTTTTAAAAGATGGCAAGCTGGGTGCTATGGTAAAAGGTGGAGAGGTAAAAGAGGATATATTTTCGCTAGATCTTGGAAATAAAGTTTTTGCCGATGAAAAGTTTATTCAAATTTTAGATCTGCAGCCAAGCGAGTTAGACGAGCCCGATACCTATTTTCTAAGTCTAAGAAGCAATCTAAACTCTACTGCTAGCTTTAAGTTTAGTGCTACGTCTCTTTTAAATGAAAATTATCCGCTTAGTTTCGCCCTAATAGAAGCTAAACTAACGAGGCGCGTCGCTAACCCTAGCTTTTCTGCTCGCACTAGATTTTGGGATAATAAAGCCTACGAGGGAGGAAGCGAAATCAGTGTAAGCGGTGATAGCTTTAGGCTCTTAGGCAAGCAAGAGGGCAAAAATAAAGAAGCTACGATTACTAGACGAGCTTTAAGCGGGCTATTTTTTAGAGAGGTTAAGAGCCTTAGGCGTCATTTTAGCAATAGCGCAAATTATGCCATCATAGGCTGGGGCGGGATAGGCAACGTAAAAGGTAAGCTTACCTCTAAGCAAGAAAAGCAGCAAAGCGTAGAGGATATTTATCGCGTCGTTGGATCTTTCCCTGGAGGTGCAGGGTTTGGGCTGCGTGCAAGCTACATAAGCAAAAAAGGGCTAAGCAAAAGCGCGGAGCTAACCGATAAAAATGTAAGTGGCGACGGGGCTCATACCTTAAAATTTAGGGCTGACAATCCCGTAATAGTAAACTCGGTTTTAAATGCAGACGCAGTTTTTAATATGCTTTTTAACGAGGGCATAACCTATCTGTTTCTGCCCGCTAGCGTTAGCGCAGAGGTTAAAGACGGCTTTATCAGCTTTGATGGCATAGACGATCTCATCGCTAGCGACGGGCAAAGCATAGTTTTAAGCGGAGGAATTAGATAATGGCGCAATTTAAAGAGGAGCTATATCGCAGAGTAATATATGTTTCAAGCGACGAGATAACCAATGAGGGATATTCGATATTTGAAAATATCAGGGCAAAATTTGATGTGTATTTAGATAATGCAACCAGCCTAAGCGATGATGAAAAGATGAAATATCGCGCCGATTTTTTAAGTGGCTTTGCTACTCAGTGCGTCAATCAAATTTTACAAAACGCCGCGCAGATCGCACTTGAAATCGATCTAAAAGACGCTCAAGCTAGAAGCGAAATCGCAGAATCTCAAACCAAAGAGGCTATGAGCCCTTATCAGATTGAAAAGATTAGGGCTGAAACCGAAATCGCAATAATCGAGCGCGACAATAAAGACGCGCAGCTTAAAGAGCAGATTAAAAATATCGCCTCCGATACGGCTAAGAATGCGGCTCAGACGCATAATTTAGGCATAGAAGGCGAGATTTTAGGCATAGAGCGCGACTACAAGGCGCGTATGATAGAAGCGGAGCTAAAATATAAGCAAGCCCAAGCAGACCTTGCCGCAGCCGAACTTGAGATTAAAAAAATCGAGCTTGAGATTAGGAGGCTGGAACTTCCGATTAAGCAGCTGGAGCTAGAGCTAAAGCGCGTGCAGATGCAGATCGCTCAGGCTGAGCTAGACATCAAAAAGCAAGAGCTAGAGATTTCTAAAAACGAACTGGAGCTAAAAAAGCAGGAGTTAGAAATTCGCAGAGAAAGCCTAGCCCTTGATCGCAAGCGATACGTGCTGGAGCGAGATAGAACCAAAGCCCAAGTAGAACAAGCAGGCGCTCAAGTGCAAGTGCTAAAAGAGGAGGCATATTTGCGAAATCAACAAGCAGGGGCGGTCGCAAGCTCGCTAGCTACGCAGGTGCAGATTAAAAAGATCGAAGCGCAAAAGGATATAGATGTTACTGCGATGCAGGTAACAGGCTCAATAATCAGATAGGAGAGAGGATGACAACTAACTACGCACTAAATTTCATTAACGAGGCGCTAAAGTTTAACGCTAAAAGCGATATCGTATCAAAGTATGCCGTAAGCGACGATCAGATAAAAAACAATTATGAGGTTTATGACGAGCAAGGAAAGCTAAAATTTCGCCACGCATTCTCTGCCGTAACGCGCGAGATTATTTTAAGCAATCTTTACTCCTCTATGCTAGGACTTTGCATATCTCAAACCCCGATTAAGCTTTTAGTAACTAAGGGGCAGGGAAGCGATATAGTGCGAAATCTAAATGATGATTTTGACATTAGAAAGCCCGCATATCCCGTAGTGGGCGAAGAGCTAGATATTGATGAAGCTCTTGCCTTAGTAGCGGTCTATCAAACGCTATATGCCCTAGGTATAAGCTCTTTTAGCTCTAAAGAAAAGGAGCTTTTAGGAGAGTATGAAGATAGCGTGCGCCTACCTAATCCTAAGTTTACCGCAGATTTGGCTTTTAGATTTAGTCCTGACGGCATCTCTTGGCATAGCGAATATCAAGATGGTGACAAATATTTTGGTATCTACAAAAACGGGGCTTGGTCGCGCGCTATCCCGCTAATAGGAGGAGGGGGAGGAGCTAAAAGCTTTCTTGCTCTAAACGATACCCCAAGCGCTTATGAAGCGGATAAATTTCTTAAATCCGACGGCACAAAGCTAATCTTTGCAGATATTCCAGCCGCCCCTAAGCCTGCGCCTTTAAGCATTAAAGCACTTACGTATGCTGGTGGGCTAAGTCTAGGAGAGGATACTTTAATCTTTACCGAGATTAAAGAAAACACCGAGTTTACATTAAAATCTATCGTGGAGGGGCGCAAATACGACATTATCTTAAAGACGGGCGGACACACGCTAAGCTTTGCCTCCTCTATCACTCCTCTTTGCCGCATAAGTGATATTAAACCGCTTGATGCTTATGTAAAGTTTGGCCTCATAAAGACGGACGGCAAAACATTCGCGCTTGATCTAAGCCTCGCTGAGTAATGGATGTTAAAATTCCATATTCCGAGCCCTATCTTAGGGATTTGGAAATAGCAGAGATCATCGCAGGAGCAAACCTAGAGCTTGCGATAGATGAAGTAACCTTTAAAGACCGCTACGGACAGAATATCGAAATAGGCGACAAGCTCGATCTATTCCGCAAAGGCGGAGGCGAAGTAAGCTACAATCTTGACTCTCTTACGGCTCAGATGGGTTTTTATCCTGAATTTCGCCGCGCGCAGGATGAGAAGCTATTTGATCTTACTATCAGTCCGCCGCTAAACTCCTTGCGCCTTGATGGGGTATATGATTTTTACAATGGCGATTTTTATGGCGATAGAGCCGTGCTTGTGCCTTTTGGATTTTTCGTAGGCGCGGATAAGTTTGCTATTTGCGGAGCGGACGGGGCAGGCTTAGCCATAGGCGCGAATAATGATGAGCAGATTGTAAATCTAGGCTTTGGAGATAACGCAGGCACCTATGATTGGCGTAATTACGAGAAGCAAAACCCTAATGACGGCTTTTATGTGCTGATATTTAACGCAGCACTAAAGCATACGCAAACGCTTAGGCTTGCTTTAGCTCCCTATCCAAACTATAAAATGAGCTTTTACGGCGGGGCTATCTGGCTCATAAATTACGATCTAAGCGCTCGCAAGCTAGCTTTTATCAGGCAGGGGCAGATAATTTATTCGGACGATTTGAGCTCGGGCGAGAGCTTAAAATTCGTCCGCACATATAAGTTTGATTTAGTTTATTCTCATAAGCGCTTTTGGCTTTGCAATAAGCAGGGACGCTTTGTTTTACGCGCTAACTTTGATATGAGCGCGCAAAAGCTAAACTTTAACCCCGTGCTTTGCTCTATTGCGATAAAAAACGGCTCGCACTATAGCGTGTGGCGGATATATGGACGTAGGATAAATCATATCGCAAGCGCTACGAGCTTAAGAGAGTATCTTATGCCCTTTGTGGCAGGGTGGAACGGAAATATCAAATACGACTATCTATTGCGCGACGTGATGGATGATCCGCAGATAAAAGAATATATCAAAGAAGCGGGCTATCGCGGGCATTATTTAAAAACTATCGGCGAATACGCAGGAGATATAACGTCAGGAAAGATGAGTGGAAGTATCGAGCTGGGATATGGCTTCGATGATGATTTTTGCCTAAATAATAGCGATGACGGGGATTTGGGGATAAAAAGCTTTCTGCGTAATAGGCGGTTTTTGCTCCCTCACGCTCTTTCAAATCTGACGGCTCTAAGCTACGCCAGATCTTGGAAGGGTGGGGAAAGAAGCATTGTGTTTTACTCGCTTAACTTTAATAACAACTTCGGCAAATTAATCAAATTTGATTTTTAAAGCTTTAAAAACTATCCGAATTTTGCCAAACTATGGCTAAAGGATAGATGATGTTTAAGATTTATATGATCTTTGCTGCGGTGATCGCGCTGCTAATAGGCGCGCTAAAGTTTCAATCTTGGCAAGCAAGTAAGCTGGAAGCTGAGATTTTGGCTCAAAAAGCGCAGATCGAAGCACTAAAGCAGCAAGGCGAGCAAAAAGATAAGCAGATGGAGCAAATCTCACGAGCCGCGCAACAAAAAGACGCGCTAAGCAAGGATTTGGCTCAAATTAAGAGGCAAATAGCTTCAAAGGCCAAGAAAGGGGGCAAAGATGAGATTTCAAGCGAGCTTAACGCTAGCGCTAATTTTGTGCTTGAGCGGCTGCGCGAGCGCCCCTAAAACCTGTGAAAAAATGCCCGAATATCTTTTGCAGATACCGAGGGTGGATACGAATAGAACGATCAAGAGCCAAGCAGACGCCGCGGAGCTAATGCTAGATCTATACGAAGCTTACGCGAAGTGCGCGATTAATCTAGAAAGCATAAGGAAACTAAATGAACGATCTAAATAGCTTGTTTGACAAAATTTATTGGGCTTGTTTGGTGGTGCTAGCTGCTGCGATCACCTTTTTAAAAACGATGAGTAAGAAGCGCAAGAGTAAATTAGCTTACGTAATAGCCTTTCTTTCGGGGTTTTTAAGCTCGATTACTCTGTGCTATTTTGGCGCGGAGTTTACGCTTTATCTAACTCAAAACTCTAGATTTGCCTTAGCAGTAGGTGGTTTTTCTGCTTGGATAGGCGCCGACGCCGTGAAAAATTGGGCTGAAAAATTTGTCTGTGCTAAGCTTGGCATAGATAGAAGAATGAGCGAATACGATGAAGATCAAGATAAATAGATTTAAAAACATCCACGACGGAACGATTGGAAAACTAACGATCACGGACGACGGAAAAAAGCTTTTTGAATGCTTCACCCTTGAGCCCGCGGGCGCAGATACTATCGAGCGCGGCAAAGATAGACGCATACCTGCGGGGCTTTATAATGTGGAGTGGTACAATAGCCCGAGTCAAAGGCGAATATGCCCGCTTCTGTGGAACGAGCTGGTGCCGAAGTCTCGCTACATCCTGATCCATACGGGAAATTTTCCAAAAGATACCGCAGGTTGTGTCCTCGTGGGCGACGGGCACAACGCCGCGGGAGTTACAAACTCCCTAAAAACTTACAACACGCTCTTTAAACTCGCGCAAAAGCACGGGTTGCAAAGCGTAGAAATCATAAACGGAGCGGGAGTATGAGCCTCATCGAAAATATCAAAACCCACGAGGGATTTAGCGCGCGGATATACAAAGACAGCGTAGGCAAACCCACCGTGGGATACGGCTTTTTGGTCTCGGCATTGAGTCCCGACGAACTCAAGCTCAACGGGGGCAAGGTTGAGCCGATGAGCCGCGAAGTGGCAGAAAAAATCCTAAATTTGAAAGTTGCTAGGCTGCGAAAGCGAGTGCCGGAGTGTTTGCCGTGGCTGGCTAGCAAGCCGCAGGGCGTACAGGATACCATCCTCGAAATGGCGTATCAGCTAGACATCGCAAAGCTGCTTGGCTTTAAATATACCCTGAAATGCATCGAAGCTGGAGACTACGCGCAGGCGGCAAAAAACCTACGCGCAAGCCTGCTTTACCGCCAAACTCCAAAAAGGGTTGAAGGCTACATAAAAGCACTTAGTCTTTTTTCTTAAGCTTCTTTTTGGCAGCGTCTTTCATCTGCCCGCTAACGCTATAATCTGCGCTATTAAAGCCTAAAAACTTCGCTACGCTTTGAGCTTTAGTTTTAGGAAGCATTACGTTGTTTCGCTTTCTGCTTGTCTCATCTCTGCTTAGATCACTTACTAAATTTATTCCGCTGCTTACTCCGCCCGGCATAGGCGTAAAGCCTTGAAGCAGCCAATTTAGATAATCGTATGCCTGCGCGGGAATAGGCTTGGTATCTTTAGTGATCGGGCGGTTATTGTAAAGCATCCTAGGCTTTCCGTCCGCCATCATCGAAAACAGTGCATAAGCTCCCTGCGTCGCCGGACCGCTAGCAAGCCCTTTAGCATAGTTTGCCGGAGCGGTTAGATTCATATAAGGAAGATACCTATCCATCTTGATCGTGCGAACTCGATCGCCGTCGCGCCATACTGCTACGCTGCGTCCTTTGATATCATCAGGGATCTTATCACTATACGGATTAGCTTCGCCCGTAACCTTATATTGCCAATATCCTAAAGCCGCTAACATAGGCAGGATCTTTTTAGCTCCATCTACCGGGTGGCGGGCTAGGTAGCGCCCCATCGCAGGCATTACATAATAGCTCCACGAGATAAAAGGGGCGATGCCGCTATCTCTAAGCGCTCTCATACCCGCAGGCATTTGGCGCGAATAATCTGGTATCCAGCTATTGGTTGCAATCTTTGCGCTTTTTGGATCTAAGCCCTTGTCAATATAGTGAGAAAATAACGCTAGCCTTCCTACATTATCCTCCCCTGCATATAGCGCGCCCGCCTTATCGGCAACTGCTCCTAACGCGTCGCCTGCCTTTTGAGCCGTAGAGGCTACGACGCTTTGTTTGCTTGCGGCATCTCCGTCTATTATGCGGGCGATCTTTCCTTGCCTAAGCTCTTTTGTAGTGCGGGCAAAGCCGTTTTGAATATCAAGCAAGGAGCTCCTGCCAAAAAGTCCCTCGTCCTCGGCGAGCTTGTAGGTTTGAATCTCTTTTTCGCGCATAAGTTGCGCGTATTCCTTACGCTCTGCGGGGCTTAGTTTAGAAGTAACGTTTTTTAGCCTTAGCTGCTTGTAGCGGTTGATCGCTCCATTTCCTATCTGCGCGCGGGTAAACTTTGCCATAGAGGCTACGACCTGCTTGGCGCTCATCCCCGCAAGATTCAGTAAAAATCCGTTTGAGACGTAGTTGCCTACGTGAGCGGTCTGCGACCATACGGTCTTACTCATCTTCCAAATCGAGAGGTATTTTTTCCATCCGTCTATTAGCACACCCATATCACCGCTTTGCGCGAAAGATGAGATTATATCGCTTTTGATATCCTTTCGCACCCATTGCCCCGCAAGCGCGCCGTAGCTATCGCTTTTAGGCATTTGAGCGTATCCCTCGCGTCCTAGCTCCTTTTTAATCGCGTCATCTAAATCAAGCTTGCCGTAGCGGGCTTTAATCTCGGTATTGGGTATCACTGCGCCGCCGCCTAATTCGCTAACGGATTTTAAAAACTTAGCGTTTTCTATCATATCATTTAACTTATTTAGGGTCTGTGGTATACTAAAAGCAGCATCTCTTATCTCCCCCATGGCCGAACGCTCATCTTTGGTATAATCCCTCCAAAGCTCAATTTTACCATTAGGCTTTTCTACTACGCGCACGCCGCCTTTATTGTAAGCCTGATCCATAGACTTTGCAATCTGCGGGTTTTTAGATAGAAACTTATCCATCGCTTCCCTATCTTTAAACTCTTTAAACGCAAAGCCTCTGCTGTGAATTTCATCTACCTTTTTACCGCTTGAAAACACTGAGTTGATGCGATCTTTTAGATGTTTTTCATAAGAGCGAGCAAGATATTGTCCCGCTAGCGCGTCTCTGCTAGCCTTATCTAAAACGCCTAAATCCACTAGCTTAGCACTCATATCATCGATCTGACGTCTTAGCGCGTCTGCTAGTGGCTTTAGCTCAGGCTTAATGGCATTTCCTTCACCCACCATATATTCATGCATAGCTACGCGATCGGCATCATCTAAGCTGCTAAGCGCGGATTGTAGATTTTCCATTTTAGCGCTATATGCGCTTTTAGCACTAAATAGCTCATCGTTGCGAAGCAGATAGCTAGCGCCTTTGGTTTCGCTTAATGTGCGCCTTGCAAAGCGAGCTGCATTAATAGCGCCATTTTTTAAATTCTGCGCTAGGCTTTGAGAGCCGGATAAAATTTCATAAGCGATATTTTTAAACTCCTTATTGATATGCTCGCTTGCCATTTGCCTTGCATAGCTTAGCCCTATATCCTTGCCGCTTAAATCCTTTAGCTCTGAAGCGGAGTTTGCTCCTACGGCTTTAAGATAGGAGCGCATATTGCTTAAGATGCTAGGCTTATCTTTTGCCGCAGCTTCTATATCCTGCGCTATCTCACCTACCTTAGCGCCTCCTTTTAGCTTTGAAACCAAAGAGGGTGCATTTACTAGCCCAAGCCCGCCCAACGCTCCGATAAAAGCGCCTCTTGCTCTATTTTTATCATCTAGCGCTGCACCTGTGGCTGCTCCGGCTCCAGCGCTTGCGATATTAGCAGGGATTGTGCTAGAGCTAAAACCTTTAATCATATTCTCGCCGTTTTGTGGTATAATATCTGTAGCGGTGTCTAGCCCTTGATTTCTCATCGCTTGTGGGGTGCTTAGGCTAGAGAGTGTGTCCCCACCCCAAACTATATTGCCTTTTCTTATTAGATTTTTTAAATCGGTGTTTTTTAGCGGCGTCGCGGTTACGCCTAAAAATTCTCCTCTGTCGTTTTCTATCACGCTTAAGAATTTTAAAGTTTTATCGCGATCGTCGATAAAGGTTTTAAAAAATCTATATCGTTCGCCATCTTTTGCGATGAATAATGGATTTTCTAACGTAGGTTTGATTAAATTTACATATTCGAGCCTACGCTCGCTGCCTGCTTTATCCGCCAAATGATTTAACATCTTATCAATCGCAATTTTGGCCTCAAATATCGGAGTTTTAATAGGAGCCTGAAAGTCGCGGACGAGCGAAAGCACATCGGCTTTAGGCTCTAGTCTTAGCGCCAAATCTCCGCGCTCCGCTATATTACGGACTACCGCAGCGGGGTCTATGCCTCCTCCTGCGGAATTCTTAAACTCCGCGGGGGCATTAAGGTTTTTATCAGAGGAAAGAGATATAATTTCATCATTGGCGGGGGTTGTAGTAATGTGGGTTGTGGACCCCACCCCTCCGTCAAATATATCAGAGGTTGAAGTAATTGCAGAGTTTGTCCCACTTCCTTCGATATATTTATCATTGCTGTAAAGGCTGCTATTTGGGTTTAATCCCTTCTTGGCGGCTTCATCGCTTCCATTTAAGGTTGAGGTAATAGTCTGGGTTGTCGGACTTCCTTTTTTGGTAGCGATGACGGCTTTAGGATTGGTAATTGCTAAGATCTGATCCAAATACGCGTTATTATTAGCAGGGTTTGTAGCTCTTAAAATCTCATCTAAAAACGGATTAGGCGCTTGTGCTGCGGTCTCTGCCTTATCTGCTCCTTTTACCGCTTCGCTCATCTTTTTTGGAGCAATCCCGGCCGCTTCCTCAAGCTCTGAGCGAATGGCCTTTATCACGTTTTCGTCAAGTCCGAAAAGATTAGGATTATTTAAAATTCCCTCTGCGACAGAGCTTTGTGGTATAATAGTTTTATCAGTGACCGACCCCGCATTATCTGCGGCAGCCATTGTCCGAGAAGTATCGGAGTATCGGTTGAGGCGTGCCGATTGGTCGCTGCTTAATGGAGGGCTTAATAATTCACCATCCGCCCGCGTTTGCGGAGCGGTCGTCCCAACGGGCGTCGGGACGCCCTCTCTTAGATTTTGGTAGTCCAAGCCTTGCGCTACTTTTTGCGTTTGTTCGCTTGCTTTGCCTAGCACCCCTTTAGCTAAAATCGGAGCACGGCTAAGCCCGCCTAAAATAGCATTCGCCCCACCCCAAATAGTGCTTTCAAGCCCCGCTTGCTTTAGATCGGGCTTAGGCTGTCCGTAAGCTCTAGCCCCTCCGGTAAATCCTCCCATTATCGCGCCGTTTGCCGCAGATCCTGCGGCATTGCCGATGCGAGTAGCTACCTTTTGGCTAGCGCCTAATGCTTTTGCTAAGCGGGCGGCCTTTGCGCTATGCCCTAGCATCGCAGGAGCTAGCGCAGTAGCATCTGCTATCTCGCCTGCTGCTTGCCAACCTTTCATATCGTTATCGCCAAAGTTTTCAATTTTATTTATCGCTGAGCTTGCTAAATTTGAGTTCTCGCGAAAGAAATCCCTAGCCCTGTCCGCTCCGTAAAAATCTGCGGTATCTGCTAAAACGTTGTTAATGCCTCTAGCTAGCTTTTGATTGGCTGCAGCTTGACCCGTTACGAAGTTTTTTAATCCTCGTCCTATTATGCGGGTAGTGCCTGCACCTCCCGTTTGTCCTACTGCCTCCGCGCTTTGAGAAAAGGTTTGCCCTAGCTCGTCTGCGGTATCTTTTAAGCTCTTGCCTGCATTATCAAAGCCTAGTGCGTCCGCTCCTGCGCCTAATGCACGAAGTCCTAGCTCGCCAGCCTTTTGGCTTACTAGCCCCGCACCCGCTAAAGCCTTATCACTTACGGCTTCTGCGGTATCTAGCGCAGGGGCAAGCTTAGAGCCCATCTGCCTAAAAAAGCGCTGCGTATCGCTAGGTCCGTCCGCGCTTGTTTCGCTTATTGGGGTTAGGGTTTTATTTCCTATTTTTATGGAGTTTATCGGGCTTAGTGTCTTTGATCCGATCTTTATGGGAGCTACATTTATGGGCGTTAAGGTTTTGCCCCCGATCTTAATTCCACTCATAAACTTGTCCGTCCTTGCGTGCTTTCTTTACTCCATCATCATCGATAAAAATTTCATAGCCTTGTTTAATAGCCTCTAAATCATCATCATCGTAATCTATACCACCTCTCTCTGCGCCTAGTGCGGAATATCCCGCCGCTATGCGATCGGTAATAGCTTTGCGCTGCTTATCGTCTAGCTGCGAAAACTGCGGGCTGGAGGCGAAATCGTTTAGTGCTTTAAGCTCATCTGCCTTAGCCTTTCTTGCGGCGTTTTGATTTTGTGCGTCAAGCTCTGCACTTTTTAGCTCATTGGCGCGATCTAAGCCTGCTGCGCGAGCTTGCATATATGCTTGTTGCGCCTGAGCTTGCGCGTTTGCTCTAGCGGCATCCTCGGCGTCCTTGACGCTGCGGTAATTAAAACCTGCCATCCACTGGGCCCCATTTGCAGCTCTTTGGGCGTCATCTTGATAGGCTTTTTCTCTAGCGCCTAGCACGTTTAGTGCTGCGTTCGCATTAGCTCTAGCCCATTCGTTATTTGCTTTGGTATTAGCTAAGTTTATGATATTGGCTAGATATGAGTTTACGCTTCCTAGCATTGAGTTATCAAGTCGTCCCTGCGCGGTTTGAGGGGCAAAGCCGTAAGCGTCCCTGCCTATATTAGCAACTGCGCCCGCCCCGTTTAAGGCGCGTCCTTTAGAGTTTAGAGCGTTTCCGATATTATTTAAGCTTTGGCTATAAGCGTCGTTTGCGCCGCCGTAGGCTTGAGCGCCTAGCTTGATAAAGCTATTATTGGTTAAGTCCGCGCCTGCTCTTGAGTTTTGTTGATTGTAGATATTGTTGCCTGCCCCAAACAATCCGCTAAGAGGTGATTGCATAGCGTTGAGATTTTGCGCGAAATCTGCGGACTTACGGGCGTAGTCGTAGTCGTTTTGATTAAAGTATGCCATAAAATCCTGCCTTTTTGCTTTATGCTAACAAAAAGGCGCGGATTATTTAAAGGGCTATTTGCTTATGAGTTTGCTAATAGCCCGCCCGACATCGCCTGCTCTTGCCTTGCCTTCGTGAATTCGCTTAAGCGTCTCATCCTCGCCTGCATCGTCTGCCGAGCTAGTGCCGTCGTTAGTGATCGGATCGGGCTTGCTTTGCGGTGCTACGGTGGCTTTAAGACCTTTGACGAAAATCTCCAGACCCTCCTTGCTGATTTTAAACTGCTTGGCAAGTTCGGGGCTGGTTTGCGCGAGCTTATCAAGTCCTTCCTCGATAGTTTTCTTACTCAGCTCGGGATTAGCGCTTATGACATCTGCGAGATTTAGATTATATGTCGCGGCTTCTTGTTGCTTTTCAAGCTGTGCACGCAATTCATCTATGCCTAGGGCTTGCTTTGCAGCTGCAAGTTGAGCGCCTATATCTACTTGAGGCATCGTCATTTGGGGCTGTGGAGGCACCATTTGAGGAGGTGTCGTTTGAGGCATCGCGTATGGATCTTGCGGCTGCACCTGAGGCTCTTGAGGTTGAATGTCATCATTCATCTTTTTCTCCTTGTGTGGTTTGGTATTGTTCTAAAAAAAAGCCGTAAAGGCTTTGAGCGAAGCTTAGAGCGTCTATGCGCTCAAGCATATTTATCCTAGCATCCTTGCTTAACTCCTGCCCCGCTGCGTCCTTTCCGCTGCAAGCATAGCGGTATAGCGCGCTTTTTTGTGCCTCTAAAACCGCATTGATCTCGGCATAAGGCTCGGAGCTCATAAAATCTTTAAGCGCTTTGAGTTTCTGCAAAATCTATCTCTCCCGGAAAAAGTTCATCTACGTTTTTTTGACCCATCTCGCGCAACTCGTCGCGCACTAAGCCCTCTAGGACTCGCACATACTCGCGCACCTTTTCTTTCGCGCCCATCTCGCTTAGCATCTTTATCATCGTTAGTAGGCTTTGTTTAGCCGCTCCGATATTATTTATCTTAGTGTCGCGGCTCATTACACCTACGCCTGCGTTTATGCTAACGCGCAGCTCTATTTTCTTATCCCTATCATATCCGCTAAGCGCCTCGGTGATTTTATGGCGATATATTAAGCTTACGATGCGAGAGATAAAGGGCTCAAAAAAGCTCTCGTTGTAGCTCGTGACTATATCATCTATCGTAGCGTTACCGCTTTGAGCTAGCAAGCTCATCCCCGTAGCGTTTCTAGGATCAGAGCTAGCAGAAATGCCTTGCACCATCTTAGGCATTCCACCTACTTCTTGGATCTCTGCATCCAAGCTTTGCGTATCAAAAACCGAGCCGTTGATATTAGGGGCCGGGATCTCCTTAATCGCTGCTAAATTTGAAACTACTACCTTAGGGCTAAGAGATGCTAAATCATCATCCCTTAAGCCACTACTTCTATCGGCGAAATATCTGGGATTAAGCTGCAGATAAACGGCGTCCATCTGCTGATTTCGCACGGCTATGAATTGGCGCTGCAGATCTATCATCGGTTCAATATAGCTTGCCCCGTATGAGCGCACCGCTGCTCTTTCCTCAATCCTGCAAAACTGCGGATAAGCTACCGCAAAAAAGAAGGGGCATCCGTCATGAAGGGGAAGATCAAGGCGCAAAAACCTATCGTTTATGCAGGTGCTAATAAACCAATCATCGCCGATTTTGCGATAAATCTCTTGCACCGCTATTCTGCGGTATTCTCCTAAATCCGAGCTTTGAAGGCCGCTAGGACTTTTGGAGGTGTTTTCACCGCCTATGGTGTCTAGATCTATCTTTTCATCCTTTAGCTCTTTAGCAAAGTTTCTTTTAATATCGGCAATCGTCATATAGAAGCGATCGACGTAGTATTTAGCATCGAAATGATTTTTAGCGTGCGGATCTATTAGCACCTCACTTAGCCTTTTAGGCACAACCTTAACCTCATTATCCGCCCAATAAACCTTTGCGATAGAAGTTCCGTAAACGAGCATCGCAATTATGCTTTCGTGAATGCGGGAGTAAAGATTTAGCCTTGCTCTGCTTAGAGTATTTAGTTCATTTTGTAAGATGGCGCTAAGCTGCGCGTCGCCTCTAACCTCAATATCCGCAAGGCTAGGATTAGCAAAATAGGTCTTTAATATCTCTTTAGTGATGCGGCGGACCTTGGCAAAGATTATCTTTTGTGCGACGTGAGATTTATGGCGAGCTTTTAAAGTCCTTTTCTTTTTTTCATCCATTAGGGCTAAATACCCGCTCTCTAAATATAAAAAGTCATCTTTTACAAAGTCAAATCCCTTTACCGCCTCATCTCGAAGCTTTAGAATTTGAGCTTTAATCTCCTCTTTTTTCAAGTCTTTTTCTCCTCCTTCTTACCCGGTATTTATCTACTTCAAGCGCGGCTGCTATGAAATCATCTCTAAAGCCGTGCCTTATTAGCTCATCTATCGCCTCTCCCTCGATTAAGGTTACAGGAGCGCCTCCTGCATCTCTTGCGTTGCTTAAAAGAGCAAAGACATTGCCTCCTGCCAGCTTTAATAGGGCATAATAGCTAGCCTCCCTGCCTAAATGCCACGCATCTACCATAGCAAATCTCCCGTTTGAAACTCTCCATCCGTTTCCTCCTCGTAAAAATCCATCTCATCAAAAAAGCTAAGCGCTAAAGCATCTGCGCGATCGGGCGAGCGAGCAAGTCTAGCGCGAATTTTCTTTTTAGATTCAAGTCTTATTTTGCCTGTGTTTTCGTCAATCTCGTAACGGATATCGCCTAGTTCGCCTATTAGCTTTTCATCTCTAGGCAGGCAAAGAAGTGCGATATTTTCTTTTAGCCTTGCATAAATTTCATAGCGCTTATTGTAAAAGCCCTCTTTGAAGCTTTTTTCTCTTACGTCGGCGCGATAAACGGGTAAGCCTTTGGCGTTTAATATACTCCAAACTCCTGCACCTATGCCGATGACGTCGATGAAAATAGCGTTAGGCTTTTGCGCCGCTTTTTTATATTCAGCGCAGATCGCATCGGCTAGTGGAGCGGAATCGAGCTTTTTAAACTCGCAAAAAGGCTCTATGAAAAAGCCCTTACGCCTACATAGCACAGAGCTATCATCTCCGTATTCTGCAGGATCTAACCCCCAAATCACAGCGCCGCTTCGGTCTATCTCACGTCCTACGGCAAGCTCAAGCGCGCTTAAATCAAAGAGATTATCGCTGCCTTGAAGCGGGAATTCGCCTAAAATCCTAACCCGATAAGCATTGCTATCTCTGCCGTAAAGAGCGCGGGCGCGCTCGATCTGCTCTTTGGCTACATTTGCACTCTGTTCTGCATTGAAAGTAAAGCTATGCCAAAGCTCCTGCTTAAAAGCTTCGTAAAAAAATCCGCTCGTGCGGGTAGGGTTTCCGACCATAATCATCGCATTTGATGCCCCGCTAAGAGCTCCGAAAATTATTTCAAATATCGTCTCATCCACACCGCTAGCCTCATCCACTAAAAATAGCAGATGCTTAGCGTGAAAACCTTGCAGGGCTTCAGGGGTTTCTTTGCGAGCTGTGCGAAGGGCTATGAAGTTGCCGTTAGAAAAATTGATCTCATCGCTTTTAGGCGTGATCTCATCGCGTAAAATTTTAGGAAGCTTGGCTATCCATTTGCGAATTTCAGGCATCAACGTAAGAAGTAGCTGCGGAGTAGAGGGGGCGGTAATAGGAATTTTAGCATCCTCCTTAATTAGCGCCCACCAAATAGCAACCCAAGCAAGCGAGGTGCTCTTGCCTACGCCATGCCCGCTTTTAATAGCGATGAAGCGATCTCCTGCATCCACCGCGCGAATAAATGCAAGCTGTTGTGTAGAGGGCTCGGCGCGCAGGACGAAACGCACGAAGGTCTCAAGCTTAGATGCGATACGGGCGAACTTCTCAAGCTCGGGCTTAGAGCTCTGAACTATCATCTATTGCCTCCACATCCACTACGTTTTTATCTGATTTGTCAAAATTTATCAAAATATTGGTGATTTCGTTTTTATCCGTGCCTATGATCTCAGTGCCTGCAGCCTCGATTATATTTTTAGCTAAAAGCGCGAAAGAGCGGAAATCATTTGAACTAATGCGACCATCCTCCTCATCTTTTAGCATCTTAGCCTTTAATTTTTGCTGCGCCCAGCAAAGCTCTGCGTATTGGCTAGCTACTACTTGCGAAAACTCCGGTAGCTTAGCTTTAGCTTCGAGCGCTCTTTTATCTTTCGCATCTTGTTTTAAGATCTCGCGAACCCAATTTTCAGAGTTAGCCCAACCTCGCACCTCTTTTTCAGCAAGACCTAATCGCGCCGCTATCTCAGGTGGGCTTAAGCGCTCCTCGCGCATTATCTTAAAAGCTTCCTTTTTAAGCAGGGCGCGGTTTATGTTTTGCTCGCTCATATTTCTATCCAAGCTCCCCTATGATATTTAACCGCGCGAAAAACTATATCTGGGTTTTGAAAGCAAAGGATTTTGGATTTGATACGAAAAACCTTATCCTGCGCCGTAAAATCGGACTTAACATCCTCGACTATGCTAAGTCCCTCCTGCTCGTAAGAAAAATCGGCGATATAGGTAATAGCGCGTCTTGCCCTGCCTAAGCGGTCTTTAAATCCGGGCTGAAGCGTAAAGCTAGGATGGATACAAAGCGCGCTTATGCGCCCTGCTTTTTCAAGCGTTTTTAAATAGGTGTAGCGATCGGCTTCGCTAGCGCTGTCAAAGGTGTAGCCATCAAGAAGGGTTTTATTATGAGGGATTTTGCCTGCGCTTTTAACGCAAAAAGAGCTTTTGCGGCTGCGAGCTTTAGCAATAGCGCGAGCTTTGATGATCGCTTTTTTAAGAGCGGGGCTAGAGGAGATCAGAGCATCGGCACTAGCGCCGGAGCTTGCGAAAAAAATCTTAGCCATCGCTACTTTGCAACCTGATAAAGATAGCTAAAAAACGCGCAGATATATGTAGCCAAGAAGCCTCCTTTATGATTGCGCGCAAGTTTAGCCGAAAAATTTTAAGAGCGGGTTAGTAGAAAACGCAGAAAAATCGGAAGCGACGTTCCGACTCCGCAGACTTAACGATGAAACTCCCGCCTTGCGGGGATTAGCGCCGCACTATTAATAGCTAAAAAATCGCTTAATTTTTAAAATTTACCACCAAAACCCGCTACTTTCCAAAAAAATCGGAAACTCTTTTCCGTAGACATAAGCGCTGTAATTCGCCTAAGCTTTGCAAAGATAATCTAAACGATAAGAGCTAGGCGATGAGGAAAAGCGAAGTTAAACCGAAGCATCTAAGAGTGGCGCGACGAAGGTAAGAAAGACCAAAAGAGTTTATTTAAAGACGACGCCCAAAGAGCCAAAGCCGTCCGGTGGCTAAAGGCTGTGGGCGTAGAAATAAAAGAGCAAGTGCATTTATATCTGTTGCAAAATGCAATAGCTTTTGGGGCGCGCCTCGAATAAAAAGCTAAATATTTCAAAAGGATTTAAGGGCGGCTAGTATCAAGCGAAACCGCCCTAAAAGGACTTTTAAAACGTGGAAATTTTATCCTATGTTAGCCAAATTTTAGCTGAAATTAAAGCTCCTTCCTCTGCTTTATTCTTGCCATTTATTGGCTTTGTAGATGCCTAGCAGTTTAACGCTGTCGCCGTCAATCAGATATGGCATTATGTAACCCCTAGCGATGAGTTCTCTTTTATCGTTCGCAATCGCTCGTCCTAGTTTAGGATTATCGCCTAATAGCTCCGCCGCGTCTAGTAGCTTACTAACAAAATCCCGCGCTTTATTTGGGCTATCTTTTGCGATGAAGTCGAATACCGCTTTTAACTCGCGATTAAATCTTGCTGTGCGCTTGATTACCATTTCGCTACTTCGTCGCGTATTCCGTCAAACGGATAGGTTTTAAGCTCGCCTCGTCTAATAGCTTCTATGTCTGCTTCATATTCGCTAAAACGCGACTGATATTTTACTTCGTCGCTTAGGTTTAATTTAGCGCCGTCAAGCTTAGCTAGCGTGATTAATATCGCTTTGGCTTTTTCTATGAAATCGGCGTTAGCCTGTATGGTTAGGGTTTGCATTTCTTAGCCTTTGTTTTAAAATCCTAGAGATATTTTAACTTCTTGAGGCTTAGGGTTTGATTACGAATGGGTGCAAGAGGGGTGTAAGAGAAAAGGCATATATGAATAGCAGTTTAGGATTTCTTAAAGTCGTTTAAACTCCCATTCTAGCGAGGTTTGATAAGGATTTAGAAGGCAAAAAAATGCCCGAAACTTAAAATGTCACAACTCGTTGTTGTTTCTATTTTATTAAGACTCTAACCCCCTTTTTATCGTGCTTTGCTTGCTACCCTGTGTCAAAATGAGACAAAATGCATAAATGCTTAAGAGCTAAAATTTAGGTGCAAAAAAAATCATATGCGCTAGCAAGAGCTTAAACTACCATACGAACTAAGCCTAAACGATACCCTGCACAAAAAAGACCCTCCCCACCCCCAAAACGCAAGCGCAAAAATTGATATATCATACCCCAAAATTTTATCTAAATTTTAAACTCGGACGCCTATTTTAGAGCACTAAAAATAAATTTTACGTTTAAAAATTCTCTTTTTAGAATAACAAAAAAAGATGAATTTAGCGGATGATTGTTTTAGATGGTATTTTGTGTTTTATACCTTAAAACTTATTTACAGAGCCTATAACGCATTTTAACCCTTGGGGTTAGTCTTGATATTACCCGAGTGTCGTTCGTTGAAATTCGAGCCGTTTGCGTGCGTTTAAACGGCATTGTTAAATCTCGCCCAATTCTCATCCGCCAGCCTCTCGTATTTTTTTATGCTTTCGTGCTTGTGCGCGTGGCACCACTGATGGCAGGCTCTACATACCGCGATCAGCTTTCTATCGTCCTTGTCCGCTCCGTAGCGTCCGAATTTCACGTGATGCGGCTCAACGCTCGGAGCTTTGGCGCAAATTTGACATATCGGGTGTTCGTAGGCTAGAAAATTTTTAAATTTTTCAAACTCTGTTTTGGATAGTCTCATCAATACCCTATCTCCACGTATTCTCCCTCACTGGCAGAAACGGCAGCCTCTACCCGCAGGCAAAAGTAAAAATAGTCCGAGTTTGAGCTTAGCCCCGCACCCTCGCAAAACTCTACCGCGTCCTGCTCGTTTGCGAATAGAGCCGTTAGCCAGCTAGCCTCTATCCGCCCCGCCTCTTTGAGCGCGTCAAATAAAAACCGCTCTTTGTATTTCGGCTGCCCGTTTACGTCAAACCAATCGTCGCTATTTTCTATCTCGTCAAGCTCCAGTTTATATACGGCATAATTTAAAATTTCGCTCATAGTAGCCCCCTTATGGTTTTTCTTAATCTTTTCTCTGCGATTTCGCAGTATTTCGCCTCTATCTCGCAGCCGATAAAATTTCTATTTATCTCTTTGCAGGCCGCCGCAGTCGTGCCGCTACCCATAAAAGGGTCGAATATCAAATCTCCCTCGTTTGATGCGGTTAAAATCAACTTTTCGATTATTTCGAGCGGTTTTTCAGTCGGATGTCCGTATTTGCTCTTGCCGCAGTTGTGCGTAAAAAGCCTTGAAATGCCTTTAATTTTGACCCCTTTTTCCCTGATGTAGACTATGTTTTCAAGGTCGCTTTTAAAGGTATTGTTCGTAAATGGTGCGGCGTTGGGTTTATACCACGCGAGCTCGGCAACATTACAATCCCTCTCATAGCCCCAATTCATTATGCGCGGCTTTTGTTTTGTAGAGCAAAATATGAAAATATTGATTTTCTTGCAGATGCGCGCGATCTGCTCTAGCGTAGCCTCCACATTGAAGCCCTGCGAAATTTTACCCAGCGCGCCGTTTTCATATACGGGGCGTCTACCCAGTCCTCCACCTTTGGTGCAAATCTCATAAGGCGGGTCGGTAACGACCAAATCCACGCAGCTATCAGGCATAGAGCGCATAAACTCCAAGCAGTCGGTATTGTAAATTTTATTAAGCTCTAGCATACCGACCTCACCCTCGCCTTTTCAAGTAGCCTCATAAAACCCTCGGAGTTTGCGGGCGTTTGTTTGTTTTCGAGCTTCGGCGCGCTCTTGTTTTCCAACTTCGCCGTTTCTCTATCCTGAAAAATTTGCTCTACAGCTTTCTCGCCGCTCTCTATCGCCGCCATTTCTAGCAGTGAAACGTTTTTGTTCTCGCCTATGAGATGCACCCCCTCGCTTTTGCAGCCCAAAAGCTCGCCTATTCCTCTTAGGCGCGTCCTTGCTAGCTCTTTGCCCGCGTAGGCTTTGTATGCGCTTAGAAACTCTTTTTTGACCCACACTAGCTCGTCTAGTCCGCAGTTGTTGATCTTATCCCAGCCCCCCACTATGTGATTTACGGCGCGATTGATAGCCTCATCCTCAAAGCTCACGCTGAGATATGGTCCGTATTTGACACAAGCGTTCATCACTTCATCCCAAGCCTCTACCGCTCGTTCATCTATGCTACCCTCTATCGCCTCTACGAATTCGGCGATTTTCGGCATTGTGGGATAGACGCGGGTAGTCGTGATCTTTTTGCAAGCCTTTTTAAACTTCTCAATGTCGTAGTGCTCTAGGCTTTCAAAATACAGCCTTGTTATTCCCTCTCTGAATTTCGCGCCGTAGTATTCGCACATAAGCGAAAAACACGGCATAAACTCCTTAAATTCCATCCTATCGCCCCTGCCTTTCATAATATTCATAAAGTCCCGCAGCGTTTGCCATCGTGGCTTGTCCCGCTTCGCTCACTTGTGATAGAGGTAGCCCCATCGAGCCCACCTCCTGCCCGTCTGAATTAACCTTGCGCCGCAAAAATTGGCTTTCGTTTTTCGCCCAGTTCCTCACCGCGGCTTTCCAGTCTTTCATCGGAGCTCTCCCTACTACCCAGCCTTTGGCTTCGTAGAAATCGAAAAATGCCTCCGCGTCGATATTTTTACCGGCCTCTAGGCAATACGCCTTGATCTGCTCGATCGTAGGTTTTTGAAATTTAGGAGAACGAGGTGCTTCGTTCCGTTCGTGTGTAGCGCTTGCGCTAACACATAAGGCTTGTAATTCATAAGGCTTGTAATTTTCTTGGCTTGTATTATTTATTCGCGCGCGACCTATATATGCGTATATGCGTCGGAGGGATTTTTTACGTCCGCGACGGAATTTTTTCCGCTCGCGTCTTTGTTTTTTCCATCGGCGGCTTTATTTTCGCCGCTTGCGCTCTGAAATTCGGCAATCCTTTCAAGCACTATGACGCGAATTTTTCTGTTTATGATAGCCGCGCCGAATTTTTCCTCCTCGGTTTCTATGTATCCGTATTTTTTGAGCTTGGTTATGCCCGCGGAGATCGTATCTTTTGATTTGTTAAGCTTTTCGGCGAGGTATTGATTGCTCGCGTAGCAATAGCCCTCTTTTGCGGATAGAGACGTGATAAGAAGCAATAGCCTCAGCTCGTTTTGGATCCGCTCGTCAAAAAGCCATTGATTGAAGCAGATAGCATATCCGCCGCTTAAATTTTCGCTCATATCCTCTCTCCTTTGAAGTATTCGACTATTTTTCCCGCAAGGGCTATCTGCCCCTTGCCCGTGATTTTGGTGGTGAATTTTTGATGCGTGCCGGACGGTCCCGCGAACGTCTGCGTCGTGACCTCGAAATAGCCGTTTTCTATGTGTTTTTGATACGGCACGTTATGGCGTGCGCCTCCGCTGATGAGATAGCCGCTAGCGCGCAGGAAGTCAAAAAGTCTATTCTGCCCTATCGACACCCCCTCGCTGTCACTTAGCAGCTTAGCGTAGTTGCCGATTAAAATGCTATCGACGCTAGCTTCGACTGATTTGGCAAAGCTCACATATCCCGCATTCGCCGCCTTTTCGGCTTCGAGCTGCTCTCTTTTAGCGCGCTCGGCTTTGAGGTTTTGGGCTAGGGCTATGATGGTGTCGGGGTCGCTTAGCGCCTCCTCGATCTTTGCAGGGGTTAGATAGCCGCCGTGTTTGCGGATAGTGGGCAAAACCTCACCCGTAACCCAACGCCTAAATTCTTTTGCCTGCGGTTTTTCGCTCCATAAAATAGCGTTGTATAATCCGCTTTCGCTTAGCAATACGGCATCATATCTGACGCCGTCGATACGCGGCAAATCCGAAATTTCGGGCATCCTACTCTTTAATAAATCTTTAAGATTTGTCTTTTCGTCGTCATCTAGGCGCTCTAGCATTGCATAGGTATTTGCATATCCTAAAAGCGAACTGATGTCGTTGGCTACAAAATAAGGCTCTCCATTTATTAGCCCGCCTCTAATCTCAAATTTTGAATTTTTAAAAATTTCTAGGTTCATTTACGCCCCCAATTTAAAATTTTTCATCAATGAGCCTACTATCTGCCCGAGTATCATCTCTACGACGTTTTGGCTCATAGCGTTTCCCGCCTGCTTGTATATCTGCGTATCGCTCACTACGATTTTGAAATCGTCGTCTATGCCTTGCAGACGTAGGCACTCTCTCGGAGTGAGCTTGCGTATGCGCTCGCCCGAAAGCGGATTGTTTTGCGCGAAAGAATTTGAGCTGATCGTAGGACAAAGCTCAAGCTCGCCGCCTTTGTTGAAGCCTCGCGCTCGTTGGATGATGAAGGTATCCGTCTTGCGATGTCCTTCCGCGGTAGTGAGGCAGTTTGCCGTATCGCTAGGATTTTTCGGACCGAAACTGCCTCGAAAATTATTGCTTTTTTCTTGAAACACTCAATCGCGCGCTCGCTCAAAAAGTATTTTTCATCTACATAGGGCTCTAGCATATCCCCGAGCGTGAGTTTCAAAGGCTCTTTTGGCGCGAAATGAAACGAAAAATACCTATCCGCATCCAAAAGCCCCACTATATAAAGACGCTCTCTGTTTTGAGGGACGCCGTAGTCTTTGGTGTTGAGAATTCCGGCGTGGCAGTGATAGCCGAGATCGCGAAAAGCGTTCAGGAAATTCACGTATGCCTTGCCCTTTTCAATTGACAGAAAGCCTTTGACGTTTTCGAATACGAAAACCTCCGGGCGGCACTCTTTGACTATCCTGTAGTATTGCCAAATGAGATTGCCGCGATCTCCCGCCGTGCCCGCTCGCCCTCCTGCGATAGAAAAGTCTTGGCAGGGGCTACCGCCTACAAGTATGCCTATTTGTCCGCGATACTTCGTAGCGTCTAGGGTGCGGACGTCCTCATAGAAAAGCGCATTTTGGTAATTGAGCGCATTGGCTTCATAGCTGAGGCGCGCGAATTTGTCGATTTCGCAAGCAAAGATCGTGCCGTTATAGCCGAATACCTTGCGATGCGCCATCTCCGCTACGCCGATACCTGAAAAGATAGTTGCTAGATACAAATTTCATCCTTTTATAAATTCATCCCAAAGCGCGGTGATTTTATGAGGCGTCGTCCTAAATTTTATAAACTCCGTCCGCGCTTTTAATCTCGCGTTTGGTTTTCACGTCTAACGCTCCAAATCCCTACGCAAAGCGCGATTATCCCGCCGATGGCAAAAGCAAGGTCTGCGGTCATTTTTCGTTCGCTACGCTTTCTACGAGCTTTGCTAGCGCCTGTGTCTCTAGCCCGCGCTCAATCAAAACCGCCATAAAATCAATGCAAAACCTCACCACCTCACTATCGTTTTTAAACCCTTTTTTGTTTTGGATTTTGACGATAGCGGCGATGTTTTGATTAGAAAGCTTGAAAGCCTTGCTATTGTCATACTTCGGCGCTACCATTCTTAGCCTTTCGTAATATTTTCAGAGAGCCGAATTTTTGGCTATTCTTCTGCATAAAAGCGCTAAAAAGCTTTGGGTCGCCCCATATTTGAGTAGGAAAACCCCAATGCTTTTGCATCGCATTTGCGTGTTTGACTTTTGGCGTATTGATTTGTAAAAACCATAGCGAAACCGCCCCCTGCGTGACGCCGAGCTTTTTTGCTATTTGTTCTTGAGTAATTTTGTTCTGTCCCATGAGCGGTATATTATCATCGATAATATAAAAATCTGCTTAATGATATTATCTTTAGTAATTTTAAAATTGCTAAAATTCAATAGAAGGATTTTTAATGGATATTCATCAAAAGATTAGAGCTTTCAGACAGGAAGCGGGGCTAACACAGGTGCAGTTTGCCGAGAAGCTAGGTATAACGCAAGGGCTTGTGGCGCACTATGAAACGCAGCCGGGCGAAATCGGCAAAAACGGCAAAGAGAAAAAATCGTCAAAGCCCGAGCTTGAAAAATTGCCGCTAATAGCGGAAATATTGGGAAAAAACGTAATAGATTTATTCGATGACGAGGAGACGTCAAAGAGGCAGATTGTTAAAAAAGAGCTGAAAAATAACTTTGAAAAATATGCTCATCTAATACCTGCCGAGTATGGTCTGAAAAACGTAGTATTTCTCTCAAAATCAGAGATGCTTATCGGCGCGGGCAGCGAGGGCGCGTATGATTTGGATTTGTTTAACAAAGAAACTAAAATCGCCGTGGATCGCTCTTTCATTAAAGGGCTTGACCCCAAGAATTTAAAACTTTTCGAGGTTGTAGGCGATAGCATGCAGCCCGAATATGACGAGGGGGATTTGGCGATCGTAGATATGGTAAATTTTAGGGGCGATTTTATTAAGATCGGCGGCATTTACGTCGTGCGCGTGGGCGACGTAGTTTACGTAAAAAGGGTCGAGTTTTTGCCGAAAGGCGCTATTAAGCTCATCAGCCTAAACTCCAAATACGGCGATCTATACCCACACAAAGAGGGCTACGAATACGAAATTTTAGGCAAGGTCTGCGGCAAGATCAAGCTAGAAATTCAAAAGGGGCTGACGTTTAGCGATAGCGGAATAAAATAGGAATAATTTACAAAAACGATTGAAGGTTAAGGATTTTTTGGTAAAATTATTCTCTATAATAAAATTTCAAGAAAGGATGAAAGATGGGAACGGCATTAAGGTATATTGCTTTGGGTTTTAGAAACGCTTTTTCTCCTATTGAAATAAAAATGACGAAAAGCTACGGGCAAATAGCATTTGAGGTTTCGGAAAAACGAAAGGCTGCTATTGAAAAAGAAAAAAATAGACGCAGAACTGCAGCGAATAAAAAACAATGAAAATAATAAAAAGCTAGACGTCAAAGCGCTTATTCAAAATACCACCAATAACGTCAGCGTCGAAGTTAATCCGTCCGAGCTTGCTAGCTTGGCAAAAATAGATGTTTCTTTGGCAAGCGCGTATCTTTCTATTTTAAAGAACAATCAAGAGCATATCCAAGAAATGGATAAAGAAATTTTAACTTTAGAAAGAACAGAGCAATCGGCTAGAATTAAAGATATCGAGAGAAATAGAACATATATTAATATAGGGCAATGGCTAGCTTTTATAATTATGATTTTTGCTTTAGGTATTTTAGCGTATGCCATACATAAAGGGGAAACGGGATTTGCCATAACGTCGGTCATCGGCATACTTATTTTATCTTTATACCATATCAGCGGAAAATACCGAAAAATCACCAATCCTATGCTTCCATCGCAAGATAAAGAATCGGACGAAGCCAACCAAAAGAACTAAACTTAAAGCCCCTGTATTTGATGAAATCTGCCTTGCTGCTGTCGCCATAGCCTCTCGCGCACCTTTTGATTTTCTATTTCCAATGCGTTCGCAGCATCTTGCGCGGCGGCTGCGTTGTTATAAAAGGCGTTTTGCCAAGCCATCCCTGCGTCCTGCCAATCATAGCTTGCTTGGCTTGAGCCGGCAAGGGCGACCGCTTCTTGCGGCGTTAGAGGTTTAGTGCAGCCGGCTAGATACTTCGCGAAATAATCCTTTAGCAGATAATCGCTTCCCGCCTGCTTTAACCTGTCAAAATCATACTTCGACACCCAAAAGGCGTCGCCCTCGGTGCAAAAATAAATCCCGATATTTTTTAGATATTTTTCCATATCGCGGGTGACGGGATAGCCTACCGACTCGACCGGAACATAATAGGCTTCGCCGCCCATAAAAGCGACGCCGCGATCGGCGTGGTTAAAAGCGCAGCCCGTTAAAAGCACGGCTGCGCAGATCATCGCTAATTTTTTCATAAATTTACCATTTCGGCTTTTTCGTGCCTTTTTTGCCGGTGTATGGATTACTCCTACCCTTGCTCGACCAGTTGTCGCGCTGCGTGCGGTTTTTATTCGAGCGGTAGTGGGGCTTTACGTATTTGCCCTTCTTTGTGACGTATCCACCTACTCTCTGCGCGCCTAAAGATACCGACGGCGCGAGCAAGAAAGCCGCTAAAATTAAAGCGAGTAGTTTTTTCATTTTATGATCCTTTATTGAAATTGTTTCAGATCTGCTAAATCAAAGCGGGTTAGCCGTCTTTCTAGAGGATAAAGAAAATATCTAACGGCAAGAATATCCCCGTCTCGAAGTTGTTTTTGCTGCGATTTGGAAAGACGAATTGTGGCTACTTGAAAAGATGCCGCTAGGATAGCCGTGTTGGTAAACATAGTATTTTTATCAACTCTCATTTCTAGCTTCTGGGTTGGAACGCCACCATTGCTATCCTCCATCCAAAACTGCTCTGGATCCTTTAACACAATCCCGATTATGCCCCCATAACTTACCTTCCCGTTTTTGCTTTCAAGATACAAGGACGCATCCTTTTCTTTACATACAAAATAAAGGGTTGTTTTATCGGTCATCTCATCGGTAACGTAAAATTTTTCACAAAACGCAGATAGAGATGAGGACAATACCAGAATAAACAATAAAACTCTTTTCATTGGTTATCGCCTTCCTCTAATGAATTAAAACACAAATTTAAATAAATTGCCCCCTATTAGAGGGCAAAAGCCTATTTCTTTTTCTTTGGCGTAGGCTTTGTTTGAGAAAGTGCGCTTCCTGCGACGGATTTGCTTTTCTTGCTATATCTATCGTCCTTTAAAATTTCGGATGCCTCTGACGCAACCTTTTTGGACGTTTGCTTCTTGTTTGTCGCCATTTCAACCTCCTTTCATTGAGATAATCAAGACTTTTCTTAATTGCCGAAATTATACTACTAAAAATATTATCAACAATAATAAAATTTAAGCATCGTTTAATATTACTTTTGATAATATTCCCTCATCAAAACCAAGGTGACCCACACCTAGCCCGCGTCGGGTAGAAGCTACGGGAAGCGTCCGTATGGATACGACAATCCATACCCGAGTAACCAGCCCCGATAGCGACAAGTTCGGGGGTAGAAAAATCCTTGTCAAATTCTTTTTATGGCGGACGTATGTTAAGCGGCAAAGACTCTTGGGCGCCCGTAAAACGAGATTTTGGAACGCGGGTTCGACTCCCGTCGTCCGCCGCCATATCCATAAATGAGCCTCCATTCCGCTTTGCTCCTTGTGGCGGACATCCACGCAAATGAAATTTACATTGGAGGCTCTTTTATGGATATTTTTTAAGGAGAAAACGATGGAAAATCAAGAGCTTCAAAATGTCGCCGATGAGTTCGCAAATGGCATTTCGCAATATTTGGACTCCGTAGCGGAGCATCTATGCGAAGTTTCGCAGATGAGCAGAATGAGCGTGGGCGATCTGCTGCTAAGCCTTGCAGTGCGGGTAAAGCTAGTCGGATTAAAAAAGGAGAACGATGATGTTGCGGTTTCTGAAAAGGCTATTTAAGAGGCGCACGAAATTTGTTATCTCAAATTTGAGATTTGGGATATTGAAAGGATAGGGAATGTCAAATATCGAGGAGCTAGAGCAAGCTTTAGCAAGCTTAAAGGCTCTAATAAAAGCAAAAAAAGACTATGAAAAACTAAGCGACAAATATGTAAAAGTTGATTATAGAGAGCTTACGCGATCGCAACAAGCAAGGCTGAACGACAGACTAAGCGATGCCGCGTTTGACGTGAAAGTAAAAGCCGATAACCTCCACGCCGATTTGGTGGATGCAAATTTGTGTGAGATGAAAGAATTTTATGAACAACGAGAGCTTAGACAGGGTGCGGGCCTGGGTCACGTGTATCGTGCGGCTTATTTGCCCAGAATTCCGCAAAAGTATAAACAAATGCAGAGGACTGAAAAATGAGTTTAAAAGATTTTAAATTTTACCTCTCATTGATGAGAGTAGATAGATACACGACGATCGGCGATTTTATCGCGTTTGTTAAATCTTACAATGCAAAGGACGAGGAATGCTAGAAATTTTAAACAAAATCCAATGCGAGCTAAAGGCTCCCAAGACGCAAATGAATAAATTCGGCGGTTATGCATATCGCAGCTGCGAGGATATTTTGGAATCGGTTAAACCGCTGCTACAAAAATATGAAGTAGCGTTAATGCTTAGCGATGAGATCGTGCAAATAGGCGCGCGTATCTATGTCAAAGCGACCGCTGCGCTAAAAGGCAAAGGCGGCGAAGTAAGCGCAAGCGCATACGCAAGAGAGCCTGAAAATAAAAAAGGGAGCGACGAAAGCCAAATCACGGGTGCAGCTTCTAGCTATGCTAGAAAATACGCACTAAATGGGCTATTCGCTATTGACGATGCCAAAGATGCCGACGCAACTAACGATCACGGCGCCGGTGCTGCAAATAATAAGAGGGGCGAATATCCCGCGCCGATGAGTGAGGAGCAGGTGGCGGATTTGTTGCAACTTTGCGAGGCGAGCGGCACCGACCCACGAAAGGTAGCCGCAGCGTATAAGGCGAGCGATATAGCTTTCGTGCCGTTTGAGAAAGTGCGCGCTCAGCTTCTGCAAAAGCTCACAAAGGCGCAGATGAGGGAGGGCGCATAATGAAATTTATAGATTTGCAGCAAGGAAGCCCCGAGTGGCTGGAATATAGAAAAGACAAATTTAACGCCTCCGAGGCGGGCGACGTTATGGGCTGCGGCTTTAACAAGCCCTACAAGCTAGCCGAAATAAAATATGGAGGCAAAGAGGTTTTCCAAAGCGAGGCAATGAGGCTCGGCAAAGAGTATGAGCCAAAAATCCGCGAATATATCAACAAGCTTTTAAAAGCGGATTTTCAACCGGTCGTAGGACTTAGCGACGCCGATCCGAGATTTAGCGCGAGCTTTGATGGGCTAGACATCATAGGCGGCGAAATTTTAGAGATTAAATTTAGCGCGAACGAATATGAAGTTTTGGAGCGCACCGGCAAACCTAGCGAAAAGTATTTTTGGCAGATCCAACACCAGCTTTTCGTTTGCGACCTCGCGAAGTGTATTTTTGCCGTCGGTAAGATAGACGACGATTTCGATCTGCAAATCCGCCACGTTGTCGTAGAGCGCGACGAAAAGGCGATCAAAAAGCTTATTAAGGCGTGGAACGAGTTTGAGGCGACCTATGCGGGGGCTGCTCCCGATGAGGAATGGCTAAGCTTGAGCGATGAAATTTCAACCCTTAGCGCGCAGAAAAAAGAGCTTGACGATAGGCTCGACGAGCTTAAAAAGCGCGCCATTAAAAAAGCGGGCGGCGTGGAGATAAAAGCTTACGGGCTAACTATCTGCAAGTCAGAAATTAAGCCTAGCTACGACTATAAGGCATATTGCGAGCAAAGCGGCGCCGTAATCCCCGATGAGTTTTTAAAAGCGGGGTGCGAACGCTGGAGCGTGCGAGTTGCAAATTAGCGGGCAGTTTAACCGCTTTATGCACGGCGTAGTATTGGCACAGATGCGATCTCTTAGATATTTATGTATTAGGGAGCATCGCATAGCCATTCGCCCGTTTTATCTTAGCGCCGATACGCTAAAGCAGCTTTTAAAGGTGCTGGATTTCGACTATCCGAGACAGAAAGACGGCACGCCGCTAAGCTACACGCAACTAAGCACGGCGGATATGCTAGGGCACCTAGCCTATATCGAGACGCTTTGCGCCGAAAACGGCATAGAGCCTGAATTTATAAAAGAATTTGAAAAGGAAATAAAATGAATAAGGTTGTTTTAATTGGAAATTTAACTCGCGGGGGCGTACTATGAAAATAAAACCAGTTATTGGATATGAGGGCCTTTATTCTATTACTGATGGCGGGATGGTTTTTAGCCACCCCAAGGCCAACAAATATAACCCAAACCATAAAGGGCTATGGCTTAAAAAGATAACTGATAATAATGGGTATGATTATGTTAGTTTACATAAAAAATAGAAAACAAAGCAAAAAGCCCGTCCATAGATTAGTTTGTGAAGCCTTTTTGATAAACCCTGATCGTAAGCCACAAATAAATCACAAAAATGGCGTAAAAACCGATAATCGGCTTGAGAATTTAGAGTGGGCGACTGCCAAAGAAAACATAGCCCACTCTTACAAAACGGGGCTTGCCAAAGCGAGCAAAAAAAGCATAAGAATGTCGGCTATTCGTCTTGACAAATGGAATAGATCAGAAATAGGCAGAGCCACTGCCTCAAAAAACGGCAAAGCAAAAAGAAAGCTGACGCCAGACCAGATCAAAACAATCCTCATATTACAACAGCAAGGGGCCAGCGCTTACTCTGTGGCAAAAACTATGCCCGTTTCTAAAAATCAAATCTTAAAAATATACCATAGAAAAATTTATAAGGAGATCATAGATGAACAAAGTCATATTATTGGGTAGATTAGTAAGGGATATCGAGCTAAGATACACGCAGAGCGGCTATTGCGTCGGGAACTCGGGCATCGCCGTAACGAGAAAATTTAAGAACGCGCAAGGGCAAACGGCAGAGGAAACTTGCTTTATCGACCTGAAGTTTTTCGGGCGCACGGCGGAGGTCGCTAATCAATACCTACGCAAAGGCTCAAAGCTTGCCGTCGAAGGGCGGCTAAAGCTGGAGCAGTGGCAGGATCAAAGCGGACAAAACCGCAGTAAGCACGTAGTAGAGGTAGAGAGCCTAGAGATGCTAGGCAGCCCTCAAAATTCGGGCGGCGCGCAAAGCTACTCTCAAAGCGGCGGAACACAAGGCGGGCAAACCCCTAGCCAAAGTCGCAAACCCGCTCCGCAAAGCGTCGATAAATACGATGACGGCGGCAACACGATCCCGTTTTAAGGAGGAAGCAATGACAGAGGAGGAATGGCTAAACGAATACGGCGACTATAACGAATGGCGCGCCGCAGCAGAGACACAATGGTGGGATGATTACGGAGCCGATGAGGCCTATGACAGGATGATAGACGATGCGATAGATTTTGCAGAGAGGGGGCCCTATGTGGATGAACGCGGGTGAATTTGCAAGGCGCGAGGGCAAAAAACTATACGTAATCGAAGTGCAGGCAAGTAAGGACCGAAAGATCGGGCGCACGGATCGCTTCCGCAAAGTGGGCGTGGTGTTGCAGGTAGAGACGGAGCGCTACTATCTGCCGCGCAACGATCCGATCACTCCCGCGCTTAAAGAGCGAATAGAGCGGCTTTATTATGAGGCTATCGAATTAGTCGCAAGCGATTATGAGCTTGCGTGGATAGCACACAAGGGCACGGGCTCGCCACACTTAAATGTGCTTCAACGATTTCTACGCTTTAGGTGGCATCGCGGCGCGAAGGTAGTGCAGAAGATGTGCGAGAACCTAGAGGCGCTTTTGGCAATGAGTGCGGAAGTGCGCGCAGAGTTTCTGGCTCGTGAACGGAAGGCTATGAGAGAAGCGGCAAGAAAGCAAAAGGAGGTGCAGAGTGAAACTGAAGGAGAAAGCGATGAGAGAGATTAAATTTAGGGCGTGGAACGTTCTAGATAAGAAAATGCTTAATTGGGGCGATATTTTTCACCTACCGGCTTGGGAAATTTTTCCTGGAACTCCGGAACAAAGACCCTTTAATATTATGCAATATACAGGAATGGAAGATAAAAACGGGCGCGAAATTTATGAGGGCGACGTCGTCAAATTCATTTCAAGACTTGACGATAGCAAAAGAATGGGCACGGTCAGATACTGGGCAGGTGACGCTGCGTTTCTGATCGAGTGTGAAAGAGAGATATTCTTTTTGCTTCACGATGCGCTCAACCGGGAAGTCATCGGCAACATCTACGAGAACCCGGAGCTATTAAAGGATACAAAATGACGACAAGAGAAAAGATAGAGGTTATGCAAGCCTATACGAGGGGCGAGGAGATAGAGAGGCGTTCGGCTAATTGCGAAGAAGATGAATGGGCATTTGCAGGATTGCCGGTTTGGAATTGGGAGAAATTTAAATACCGCATCAAACCCAAAGAGCCTAAATTTAAAATAGGCGATAAGATAGTGTGTAAAAGCTCACGAGATATCGCCAATCCCGAGGTTTGGTGCGTCGGATCGTCTATGATAGAGGGAATAGACCCAGATGATTTCATCAATACCAACGACGTCCTTTGGTATTGGGAATACCAAGACGTAGATGGCGAGTGGAAAATGACAGACGCTAGATACACAAAAAGCGACCTTAACAAAGAAGTGCTCGGTCCCAATGAAAGAGAAACGGCTATACCTCTTTATGCGCTCGGATTTAGATTGCCACAAGATTTAAAGGAAAGTTTATCGAAACTAAAAGCGTAGAAGCAATCGGGCGAATAGTGCCGTTACTTTTTTACGTGAGCTTTGAGAAACTCGAGAGGATAGAGCGGCTTTTACGCTTAGAGATAAAAGATAAAGATTAAAGCCCCTTGCGGGGCTTGTGAAGAGGCAGAGATATTTTAACATAAAAGGCTTAAGAATGAATTCACTAGAAGCGTATTTTGTACAAAGAGACTGGATATTACGAAGTGGATATTATCGCAAGCTCACGTGCTTTAGCGCCTATTTATACGCTGATTTTAGAGGGCGCGACACACTAATAATATATGTGCGCGATCCGGACGAAAAAATCGCGCGATTTGCATTTACGCTTACCACGGCTACCGGTCAAAGAAGCAGACGAGGAAGTAACGCATTCGACAATCTATCCATAATAACATCCAGTATGCAAAACATTGACGCAGATGGGGATTTCGAGTTTTACTCGTGGAAAGCTTTTAAAATCGTCAAGTCTCACGGGCGCGTTTGGAAAGAGATCGTAGGAAAAGAATTCGCCGCATTTTTTGAGTCCTATATCCCGCCTATGCGAAGGGGAGATGTAAAGATATTCTATAAGACTTTTGAGTTTTTTGACTCTGAAACGGAACAGACTGCGGACGAAATCATAGCAGGAGCTGAGGCGCAAACAATAATAGAGATACGAAAAAGATGGGATGAGAAATGGGAAAAACGATCGTAGCGCTAAACGCGCAAGTATTGGAAAAGAGCCTAAACGATGCCGTGCGCGATGTAATGCAAAGCACGGAGTTTCGCGCCACGTTTTATTCCATAATGTGCGAAATGATGCGGGATTATCATATCGAAAACTATATGCCTGAATGGATAGGGGGCGATAAAAGAGCTGGAGAGCTCATAGGTAAAGACGCTATGGCGATGAAAAATATGCGCCGCTCCGGAAAGTTGCGCGAGGGCGTAGATTGGAAAAAAGCAAACGATAAGGCAGAGCGCGGTAAAATTCTATGGAGTAAAAACGCGCTCCTTAAAATGGTGAAGGGGTAGCGATGGCAAAGATTTATTCAAGAGGCGGACGGCTCTATGCGAGCTGGACGATAGACAAGAGGCGTTTTAGGCGGGCGTTAGGGCTGGACGACACCCCCGAAAACAGGGCGCGGGCGATTGAGGAGATATTGCCCGACGTAAAGAGGCAAGCGGAGCTAAAAATCGCGCCGCGAAAGAATTTTAAACTAAGCTCTTTCGTGGACGAAGTTATCGAGGGCGTAGAAAAGATTTCTACGGAGGCGGCGTATGAAAGCTACAAACAAGCGGTTTTCGCGGTGCTACCCGATAAGAACATCGAGGATTATTCGCCGCTAGATTTTGATATAGCGACGAAAAAACTACGAGCTCGCGGGCTGAAAGATAATTCGCTAAGAGCGTATTTCGCGCCGTTTAAAAGCGCTTTTACGCTAGCGATACAAAAAGGTGTGATAGATCGCAATCCGTGCATCTTACCGCGCCTGCACGTAAAGGTGCAACCAAAGAGCGCATATAGCCCGCAGGAGGTAGCCGCTATGCTACAAGAGGCGGAGGGAGAGCTAAAAGCTTTCCTATATTTCGCCTTTTACTCCGGCGCTCGCTGCGGCGAAATTCTCGCTCTTACGTGGGGAGACATAGGCGAACGAGCGATAAGCATAAGCAAAACCCTCGTTCATACGCTAGGCGCAATCAGTCAAACGCCTAAAAATGGAAAAAACAGATATGCGGTCTTGCTCGATCCGCTAAAGAGTTTCATCGCTACGATGAAAAGGGGCGAGGAGAGCGAGCGGATTTTTAAGCTCGACGTGCGAACGATGCAGCGGAAATTTAAAGCGCTATGCGAGCGGCTAGGCTTTGAGGTGCAAACCCTGCACTCGACTAGGCACACGTTTATTTCGCAGTGTGTAGCTAGCGGACTTGATTTGGCACTTATCGCGCGAAATGTAGGGCATAGCAATATCGATATGATAACGCGAGTTTATACGCATTACATACCGAGCGAGGAGAACATAGCCAAGATGCAAAAAGCTTTTGCAAAATAGCTTTTTGGCACAATTTGGCACATTCTTGCACCTCTAGGTGCGAGCAGAGTTGATTTTTGCGCCATTGCAGTTACCCTGTCGTTTTATCCCCACTAAATCGCACGGGCGAGGTATATAAATTTTAATTTTAAAAGCGAATTTAGTGGCGCGCGCTAAGCTTTATTAAATCAATACTTCGTTACAATCCGCATTAAATTTTAAAACCGAGGCGAAAAATGTCTAGAATTCCGCTGCAAAGCCCGTATTTCGGAATATTCGTAATGCTAATCCTGGCTTTTTGCGTCTTTTCGCTCATCGTTAAACTATCCTCTTTGGTAGGCTCGCGTTTAGCAGATAGGCGCGATGAGCGGCTAAAGGGCGAAATTTACGAAAGCGGCCCCGAGGCCGTCAAACAGCCCAACCGAATGAACTCCCACTTTTTTTTGATAGCCGTGCTTTTCATACTTTTTGATGTCGAGATTATCTTTATGTTTCCGTGGGCGGTAAATTTTAAAATTTTAGGCGTGTTCGGGCTTGTAGAGATGGCGTTTTTCATCGTATTATTAGGCATCGGTTTCATCTATGCCTGGAAAAAAGGAGCGCTAAATTGGCAGAGCATAAGATAAACTACGCGCGCGAAAACGGGCTTCCCGTAGTTCTTACCACCGTCGATAAGCTAATTGCGTGGGGCAGGAGCAACTCCTTGTGGGCGATGACGTACGGGCTTGCGTGCTGTGCGATCGAGATGATGGCGGCGGGCGCGGGCAGATTTGACTTCGACCGCTTCGGCACGATATTTCGCGCAAGCGCCAAGCAATCGGACGTGATGATAATCGCAGGCACGCTTAGCAAAAAGCACGCCGAGTTTACGCGCCGCCTATATGACGCGATGCCAGAGCCCAAATGGGTTATCAGTATGGGTAGCTGTGCCAATACCGGGGGAATGTTTAATACCTACGCGACGGTACAGGGCTGCGACCGCATAGTGCCAGTTGATATCTATCTGCCTGGATGCGCGCCGCGCCCCGAGACGCTGCAGTTTGCGATGATGGTGCTGCAAAAAAAGATCCGCACCCAAACCCCGCGCCGCGCGCAAAAGGCAAAAAGGCTGATCTGATGAGAAAATTTAATCCCAAAGGCGATCAGAGTAAAAAAAATTACTACAAAGACAGATTTTTCGTTCCCGAAGAAACACCTAAATCCAGCGCAAACGAGAGCGATTTCAAAGACGATCTGGACGCGCTTGAAGGCGTCCAAATTTTAAACTCATACGTGGAATTTAACACTCTCGTGCTCTACGTGGAGCCTGCGCAAAATTTAGCGGCGCTGCGTGCGCTTAAGGGCGCGGGATATGAAATTTTATGCGAGCTAAGCGGCGTGGATTTTACCGAGGCTCGCGGCGGCATCGAGGTTTTCTATCAGCTTTTGGATATCAAAAGAGCGCGCCGCGCGCGGCTAAAGTGCTTCGTGCCGAATGAGAGCTTTTTGCAAAGCGCTGCGGGCATCTATAAAAGCGCGAACTGGGCGGAGCGCGAGCTATACGATATGATGGGTGTTTGGATTGAAAATCATCCGAACTTAGCGCGCCTAATAATGCCCGATGATTGGTTCGGACACCCGCTTTTAAAGTCCTATCCGCTGCAAGGAGATGAGTTTGCGAAGTGGTACGAGGTGGATAAAATTTTTGGGGTCGGCGCGCGCGAGCGGATCGGCGAAGAAAACCGAAATTCCGCATTCGTGGATGAAAAAGATACCTTTAACTTCGCGCGGCTCTATCACGAGGGCGGTTACGGAGAGCCGCGGCCGCAAGAGAAAATTTTACAAGAATATCAGGAAGAGGGCGGCGTGCGTTTCGTAAAACGCGTTAAACGCGGAATTTACAAGATCATCACAAAGAGAAAATAATGCAAAATCCAAGCAAGCTAAGACCGTTTTTCGAAAACATCGAGTACGAGCGCGAGGGCGCGAATATGATCTTAAATTTCGGTCCGCAGCATCCAAGCGCGCACGGCCAACTAAAGCTCGTGCTGGAGCTTGACGGCGAGCGCATCGTGCGCGCCCGCCCCGGCGTGGGCTACATGCACCGAGGCATCGAAAAGATGGCAGAAAATATGATCTACGCGGAGTTCGTTCCAGTAACAGATCGCATCGATTACATCGCATCGGGCTCGAACAACTACGGCTTTTGCGCCGCGGTCGAGAAGCTCTGCGGCATTGAAGTGCCGCGCCGCGCGCAGATCATCCGCACGATCTTGCTTGAGCTTAATCGCATCAGCTCGCACCTTCTGTTTTTGGGCACGCACGCGCTTGACATCGGCGCGATGACGGTATTTCTTTATTGCTTTCGCTCGCGCGAATATATACTCGATCTGATAGAAAAATACTGCGGCGCGCGCCTTACGCACAATAATATCAAAATCGGCGGCGTATTTTTGGACCTGCCTAACGGCTGGCTAGAAGAGATGTTAAAATTTTGCGACGAATTTCCAAGCGACATTAAAGAGCTTGAAGATCTGCTCGATACGAATAGAATTTGGCTGATGCGAACCGAAGGGGTGGGCGTGATCTCGCACGAAGACGCTCTTAGCTGCGGCTGTAGCGGCGTGACGCTCCGCGCTAGCGGACATGCGTGGGATATCCGCAAGGAAGAACCATATCTCATCTACGACGAGCTTGATTTCGACGTGCCGTATGCGAGCGAGGGTGACTGCTACGCGCGTTATAAATGCTATATGGCAGAGATGCGCGAGAGCCTTAAAATTTTGCGCCAGTGCGCGAAGCTCTATCCGCTGAGCGATCCGCAAATTTTAGCGATCGACCCCGCTTACGTAAATCCTAGCAAAGAGCAGATTATGACGCAGAACTACTCGCTGATGCAGCATTTCGTGCTGGTTACGCAGGGCTTACGCCCGCCCGTGGGCGAAATTTACGCCGCGAGCGAGAGTCCTAAGGGCGAGCTTGGATTTTATATCCGCTCGATGGGCGAAAGCCGCCCGTACCGCCTTAAGATCCGCACGCCGAGCTTTTGGCATTGCGCGGTCTATGAGGAAATTTTACCGGGGCAGTATCTTGCCGACGCCGCGGCGATCATCGGCAGCACTAATATTATCTTAGGCGAGGTGGATCGATGAAGCGCTACGATTTGAGGCATCTGGGCAATAAATTTTTAAACCGCATGGGCGAAATTTTAAAAAATTCCGCTCGCGGCGAGACGATGATCTTTATGTTTGAGATGGGCGATTTCAGCGCGGTTCAAAAAAGCGCCGATCTGGTGGAGGGGCTAAATTCCACGCTTTTAAGCTCGATCCGCTATAACCAAGTCGATTGGATGGTCGTCGCCAAAAAGGGGAGAGGATGAAAATTTTAAATTTCGCGTCGCTGCTTAGCCTGCAAAATCCCGCGCTTGCAGAAGGTTTTAAGAGCGCTGAAATTTTAAGCGTATCGCCGCTACAGGATCCGCATCTTCCAGGCGAGCTGATAAAATGCGAGATCGGCGCGCAAAGCTTCGTGCTGGCGCTAATCTGCGCTAGTTTTTGCGACGAGCCCTATTTTGCGGAGCTGGATCTGGAGTATCTAAGCGGCGAAAGCAGCGTAGGCGAGGAGGAGATCGAGCAGATTTGCGAGTTTTTGCAAAGCGGTTGCGACGCGCTTTTGATCGACGATGCGCTTATTAAAACTCATCCAGACGCCGAAAATATCAAAGCCTTTCTATTTCTTATAGCGGCGAAGTTCGGGGTTAAAATTTTAAGCTTACGCGGCGAGCGAGCGGATTTGGGCGCACAAGAGCAGGCAAATTTAAGCCCGCTTAAAGAGCCTGAGAATTTCGACGGCGCCGTGGTTTTCAAACACGATGCGGACGATCGGCTCATCGGCGGAAGATATTTTTGCATGGTCGCAAAGATCAAGGACGGCGATCGCGTCCGCATCAAAACGCCGCACCTAAATTTAGAAAAAGAATTTATTTTGGACGAGGGGCTAAAGGGCACGATTGCGCTTTTGGGCTCGGGCGGGCAGGGCTTTGGCGGTTATAATTTCGAACTAGCCGAAATTTCTAAGGTTTAAAATGGCAAAGATCACAATCGACGGTAAAGCTTGCGAGTGCGACGAGGGCGAGTATATCTTGCAGGTTGCGCGTCGCTGCGGCGTTTTTATCCCTGCGCTTTGTTATCTAAGCGGCGGTACGCCGACGCTCGCATGCAGGCTTTGTATGGTCGAAGCGGACGGCAAGCGCGTCTATAGCTGCAACGCCAAGGCCAAGGACGGCATGGTCGTTTACAGCCGCAGCCCCGAGATCGACGCCGAGCGCGAGGCGATTACGCAGGTTTATTGTATCAACCATCCGATGGCGTGCGGGGTTTGCGATCAAAGCGGCGAGTGCGAGCTTCAAAATTTAGCTCATCTAATGCGCACGAATGCCCAAAGCTACGCTATCCGCGATACGGCGCGCGAGGTGCAGGATTGGGGTTATTTGAGCTACGATCCTAGCCTTTGCATCGTTTGCGAGCGCTGTATTACCGCCGCGAAAGACCGCTTGGGCGTAGATGCGTTTAAGCTTGTTCCGCGCGGCGGAGACGCGCCGAGTAAGGAGCAAAAGGACGCGATGCCCAAAGACGCCTACGCCGTATGGAACAAACTTCAAAAAAGCCTAATCGCGCGGGTAAATGAAAATGATGATTGCGTAAACTACGGCGAGAGCGCGGCGGTCTGCCCGACGGGAGCTCTGGTGGAGAGCGCGTTTAAATACGTTTCAAACGCCTGGGAGCTGCGTCAAATCCCCGCTTCCAATCCGCACAGCAGCGACTGCGAACTGCTTTATTACGAGGTCAAGCGCCGCGGCATAGGCGACCCGCGTGAAAGAATTTATCGCGTTAGCAGCGACATAAATTTTAGCGTCCTGCATGCAGGAGCGCGCTTCGGCTGGGATTTTTCAAACGAGCGGGCGAGCAAAAACGAAGCGGTTTTTAACCGCATCGTGCGCGGCATCGAGGACGGCGAGATTAAAAATATCAAATTTAATAGCTTCATCACCAACGAAGAAGCTCGGATTTTAGAGCTTTTGCGTCAAAAATTTAAGCTCGCTCTGATTAACGACGAAGCGCTTGCGTATCAAAAATTTTTGCGCAAATTTTCTAAGCTTAGCGGCACGAAATTTTATAATGCGGATTCGCAGACGATCAAAAATAGCGATTTCATCGTAGTTTGCGGCACGTTTTTACGTAGCGACGCGCCAAATTTGGGCTATGCGGTAAACAGCGCCTGCAAGCTAAATAAGGCAAGCGGGATCTATTTTCATCCGTTTTGCGACGAGGGCATTAAGGGCTTTAGTAAAAATTTCATCCATCAACCGCATGCCGCGGGGTTGGAGGCGCAGATCCTGCTTTGGATCTTGCAGAAATTCGGACATGATTTGCCTGGATGGTTGGATGAGAAACTCGCGGCGGAATTTGAAATTTCGCGCGCCACGGTGAAGCAAAATTTAGATGAGAAATCCGTGGATTTGCAAAATCCTGAGAATTCTACGGAGGCAAATGGTGCCGAGAACGTTGCGAGTGAGAGCGGTGCCGAAAATTCCGCAAGCGCGGACGGCGGCACTGAAAATTCCGCAAAAAATTCCGTGCAGAATTCCGAAAATCCTGCGGAAAGTAAAATTTCAAATTTTGCCCGCACGCTCGGGCTGGACGAGCAGAAAGTGGATGAGCTTTTGGCTAAAAAGGAGAGTTTTTCGCTCATCATCGGCGAGGATTTTATCCGCACGCCAAATAGCGCCACGCTCGCGCGTCTAGCGGGTTTGGTGCAGCGCTACACGCCGCTAAAAGTGCTAGTGGTGCCGCCGCGCACGAACAGCCTTGGCGTCGCTCTCATCTGTGAGATTAGTGCGCAAATGAGCGCGGGCGAGACGCTAGGCTACAACGAAGCGGGCGATATTAGCTTCGGCGTGCTGGAAGCCGATCTGGACGCGCCTAGCTTGGTGCAGCAGGAGGGCACGTTTACGAACTACGACAAGCGCGTAGTGCCTACCAATGCGGCGCTTGATTATGGCGGTTACGAGCTAAACGATATTGCCTGTGCGCTGGGAGTTTGCGCGGAACACGCGATCAGCTATACGCCGAGCCTGGGCGCGGATTTTGAGCAGGTTAAATTTGATGATTTAGAAAATTTTTACGACAACGGCGGCGCAAACCACCGCGGATATGAGCTGCGAAATGAGAAGTTCACCGCTAGCGAGGAGGATTTTGAAATTTCACCTTCCGCGCCGCTTAGAGCAGGCGAGGGCGAAATTTTAATCTATGAGGCAAATCCGCTGCATCAATTCAATAAATTTAGCGGCGCAAGCAGCGCTCTGGGCGAAGCGGGCGCACTGTATCTAAGCCCTAGCATCGCCGAAAGCTTGGGCGTGAGCGCAGGCGACGTCGTTAAAATTTATCAAGCAGACGATGCGGGGCATAATGAAAAAACTAGCGGCGCAGGCAAAACGAGCGCCACTAATGATAAAAGTGGCGCCGGTCGTGCAAAAAAAGCGGATCGCTCTAGCGGCGCGGGTAAAGCTAGTATCTCTGACAATGAAAATGGCGAAAGCGGCACAGAGGAGCTCGTAAGCTTAAAGCGCGAAATCGTCGCTAGCGTAAAGATCGATAAGTGCTTTAGCGGCGCGTATCTGCCGTATTTTGATGAGAAACTTCGCGGCGAGATATTTTTCAAAACCTCGCGCTACGCCATTGTAAAAATCGAGAAAATTTCAAATTCCAAAGGAGAGGGCAGATGAGCGATAGTGCATTTTATTTCGTAGCCACCGTCTTAAAGGCGCTCTTGATTTTAGCCGTCATCGCGCTACTCTCAGGGCTTGCGACCTATGCCGAGCGTAAGGTGCTTGCCTTTATGCAGCGCAGGATCGGGCCTTCTATGGTTGGACCTGCGGGACTTTTGCAGGTGGGTGCGGATATGATAAAGCTTTTTACCAAAGAGGACGCGATCCCTGCGCGGGCAAATAAGCTTCTTTTTAAGATCGCGCCGATCATATCGGCTACGGGAGCTTTCGTGGCGCTTTCGGTGGTGCCGCTGCTGCCGGAGTTTACGATCGGCGGGCGAACCATCCAGCCGATTTTAAGCGATATAAATGTGGGAATTTTGTTCCTACTCGGGGCTAGCGGCACCTGCGTTTACGGACTGCTGATCGGAGGGCTTGCGAGCTACAATAAATGGGGAACGATAGGCGCGTTTCGCGCATTTTTGCAGATCACCTGCTTTGAGGTGATAAACGGGCTTAGCCTGATCCCTATCGTGATGATCACGGGCTCGCTCTCGCTTATAGACATCGTAAGCGCGCAAAGCGGCGGCATCGACAAGTGGTTTATCTGGAAAGAGCCCGTCTGCTTCGCGCTATTTCTCATCGCCGCTTTCGTCGAGTGCAACCGCACGCCGCTGTGCCTTACCGAAAACGAAACCGAGATCGTAGCGGGCGCCGGTACGGCGTATTCTGGCATGCGCTGGGGTATGTTTTTTATCGGCGAATACGCTAATATCATAACCTACTCCGTCGTTACGACGCTACTGTTTTTGGGCGGATTCAACGCGTTTTGGTTTATCCCCGGCGGCATTATGATGGTATTAAAATCAAGTCTCGTGTTTTTCTGCTTCCTATGGGCGCGCGCGGCGTGGCCGCATCTACGCCCCGATCAGCTGATGGGGCTTTGCTGGAAAGTCTGCATGCCGTTAGCTCTTGCTTGCGTGCTAATTACGGCGCTAGCGATCGTTTAAGGAGGGCGCGATGGCAAGATATGTCCAGATTGATAAACGAGCCCCTATTAAATCCGGCGGCGATAAGCTACGCAGATTCCTCTCCCGCACCTTTAACGGCGAGCTTTTCGTGGGGCTGTGGGTGGTGCTAAAAAATATGTTTAAGCGCGGCGGCTCGCATACGCTTCGGTATCCTATGGAAAAATTTGTCATGCCGCCTAGATACCGCGGCGTGCACAAGCTTATGCGCCTGCTTGAAAGCGGCAGCGAGCGCTGCATCGGATGCGGCTTGTGCGAGAAGATCTGCGTGGCGAACTGCATCGCGATGGAGACCAGCCTCGGCAGCGACGGCCGCAAAAAGGTAGATAACTACTCGATAAATTTAGGGCGCTGCGTCTATTGCGGGCTTTGCGCGGACGTCTGCCCCGAGATCGCTATCGTGCACGGCTGCGAATATGAGCTTGCTAGCGAACAGCGCGCGTATTACGGCTTTAAAGAGGATCTTTTGATCCGTGGCGAAAATTTATGTTTAAACGGCGCGGCGCAGGAGTTTGCAGGCTACGGCAGCCTGGATGAAAACGCAGGCGCGCGGATCAAAGTGACGCCGAACGCTTATATAAAAAGCGACGCTGCAAGCGATGAGCTAAGCTTAAAGAGCGCGGATTCAAATTTAAAAAATAGCGCCGCGGAAAGCTCTAAAAAAGAGGGTGCCGCTAGCGATAAAATTCTATTTTCAGGCGGCGCGGGCTTAAGCGACGAAATTTTAGCCGAGCGGCAAGACCTGGGGCGGGCAAGCTTAAAGGAAAGCTCCGCCGCGGACGCCGAAAATTCTAAAGAAAATTCCGTTACGGACGCTCAAAATTCCGCGCCTGATTCGCAGCGAAATTCCAAAGAAAGCCCCGTCTCTCAAAGCGCCGACGATTCCGCTACGGATAGTATAAATTTGGCGGAGAATTCTAAAGGAAATTTTGCTCCGCAGAGCGCCGAAGATTCCGCCGCTCAAAGTAAAAATTTTAAAGATAATTCGGTTGCGCCGCACGCCGAAAATTCTGTCGGTGAGCTTGCTACGAACGACGATTCCGTGGAAAATCCTAAAGAAAATTCCGCGACGCAAGACGAGGGAAATTCCACGACGCGAGGTAAAAAATCTAAGGCAAATTCCAAAAAGAATTCTACTGAGAAAGCTGAAAATTCTACGCTTGATTCGGCGCGGAATTCCAAAGAAAATTCCGCCTCTCAAAGCGCCGAAGATTCCGCCGCGCAGGGGGAGGAGCAATGATACAAACGCTTGCATTTTATTTTTTCAGTGCGGTTTGCCTGGCGCTTTTCGGCATCAGCGTTTTTAGCAAAAACGTCCTTTACGCCCTTAGCGCGCTCGCCGGCGGTATGGTCTTTATGAGCGGATTTTTCTTCTTGCTGGATGCGGAGTTTTTAGGCGTGGTGCAGATCATAGTTTACACGGGCGCCGTGATCGTGCTTTACGGCTTCGCGCTGATGTTTTTGGGGGCAGATAAAAACGTAAGCGAGCCGAAAAAGGGCGCAAGGCTATTTTTCGCGCTTAGCGGCGTGGTCGCATTTTTGCTCGTGATTATCGTGCTCGGCGCGGTGGTTGCGAACAACGTAGAAACGCTTAAAATTTTAAACACCGACGATACCGAGGCGCTTGGGATGATTATTTTTACGAAATATCTAGCGATTTTCGAGCTTGCAGCCGTGATGCTGCTCGTGGCGATGATCTGCGCTATCGTGCTTGCGCATAAGCAGATGGACGCAAGCCTGACATACGAAGAGAGCGAGGGATAAAATGGGTCTAAATCACTATCTGATCGTCGCTGCGATGATGTTTGGACTCGGGCTTGCGGGTATGATGAAGCGACGGAATTTAATAATGCTCTTTTTTTCGAGCGAAATTTTATTAAATGCCGCAAATTTAGCCCTCGTCGCCGTGGCGAAATTTTACGACAATATAAACGGCGAAATTTTTGCGCTTTTCATCGTAGCGATCGCCGCGAGCGAGATGGCCGTGGGGCTTGGGCTGCTCATCTTGTGGTATAAGAAAACGGGCAGCATCGAACTTGACAGCTTCGTAAATTTTAAAAATCCTTCTAAGGACGGGCCGGATGCTTGATACCGTTTTTGTATGGCTCTTAATCGCCCTTTTTGCACCGCTTGCCTCGGCGATCTTCGCAGGCGTTTTCATTCGCGCCAAAGATAAGATGTTTATTGGCGTAATCTGCTCGGCGCTGGTGATTTTAAGCACTATCGCGTCGCTTGCTTTGATGGAGCTCGTCTCTGACAACCGCCTAATCAGCGTAAGCTTAGCCGATTTCATAAGCACGGGATTTTTGGATGCAAAATTTAGCTTTCTCATAGATAGCGTAAGTGCGGTGATGATGGTGGTCGTAGGCATCGTTTCCAGCGTCGTGCACGTGTATTCGATCTACTATATGTGGGATGATGAAAACTTCTCTAAATTTTTCAGCTTCCTGGGACTTTTCGTATTTTCGATGCTGGTTTTGGTAACGAGCGATAATTTTTTAGGACTTTTTATCGGCTGGGAGGGGGTCGGACTCTGCTCATGGCTGTTAATAGGCTTTTGGTATGATAGGAGCAATTACAGCTGGTGCGCCAACGAAGCTTTCATAATGAACCGCATCGCAGATCTTGGGATGTTGCTTGGAATTTTTTTGATCTATTTAAATTTCGGCTCGTTGCGCTACGAGGTGTTATTTGCGAACGCAGCGAGCTTGGAGCCTGAAATTTTAACTCTGATCGCAGCGCTTTTATTCATCGGCGCGATGGGCAAAAGCGCGCAGTTCCCGTTCCATACCTGGCTTGCCGACGCGATGGCGGGTCCAACGCCCGTATCCGCGCTTATTCACGCAGCGACGATGGTTACGGCGGGCGTTTATCTGGTAATCCGCGCAAACGCGATTTTCGCGCTCGCGCCGGAAGTAAGCGGCTTTATCGTCTGCTTGGGCGCTTTTGTGGCGGTCTTTGCGGCATCGATGGCGCTGGTTCATAACGATCTTAAAAAGATCATCGCCTACTCCACGCTTTCGCAGCTCGGCTATATGTTCGTAGCCGCGGGGCTCGGGGCGTATTGGATCGCGCTATTTCATCTGGCGACGCATGCGTTTTTCAAAGCGCTTCTATTTTTGGGCGCGGGCAACGTAATGCACGCGATGAAAGACGATCTAAATATCCAAAATATGGGCGGATTATATAAGTTTATGCGGCCTACGGCGATTTTGATGTGCATAGGCTCGCTCGCGCTTTGCGGATTTTATCCGTTCGCGGGCTTTTTTTCAAAAGATAAAATTTTGGAAGCGGCGTGGAGCGCGGACGCGTATTTTATCTGGGCGCTGCTGTTTGCGGGCGCTGCGATGACGACGTTTTACAGCGTGCGTCTGATAATGCTTGTGTTTTTCGGCAAGCAAAATTTTACCCACCATCCGCACGAGGCGAAAGGCTTCGCCCTTATCGCGATGGGCGTGTTAGCCGTGCCTGCGGTAATCGCGGGCTTTTTCGAGCACGATTTTGCTGAGTTCGTGCTTAGCATACTGCCGGGCTTTAAAGTTTCGATCCCGCACGGCGTAGAAGTAATTTTGATCGCCCTAACGCTAGCGATGATAAGCGCGGTGGCGATCGGAACGATTTGGACATACGGCAAGGGTAAATTTAGCCAAAATTTAAAGAACTGCAAATTTTATAAAATTTTGATCGCGCAGTATTTTATCCCGCAGCTTTATGGGCGCATCGCACAGGCGTATGCGAAGCTGGGCGAGATCTGCGCTAAATTTGACGGCGCGATCATAGACGCCAGTGTTGATCTGATCGCCCGCATCGCGGTAAAAAGCGGCGAAGGTGCGGATCGCGTAAGCAATAGCGGAGATTTAAGCGCAAATTTAAGGTGGATGGTTTTGGGATCTTTCATTTTGCTGATTTTGGCGTTTGCGCTGTGAGGTGGGCATGGAATACTTTTTAAGTTTGGTTATATTTTTCCCGGCGGTAGCTGCGGTTTTGGGCTTTTTAATCGACGAAGCGAGCATCAAGACCTACGCCGTTACGATGAGCTTCATAGAGTTCGTGCTTTCGCTCGTTTTGTGGATACTTTACGAGCCGGTGGAAGGCATCGCTTTTAGCGTGCTGCACCCTTTTATAAGCGAATACGGTATCAACTACTTCATCGGCGTGGATGGAATTTCGCTATTTTTAGTGATCCTAAGCACGCTGGTTACATTTTTAGCGCTACTTAGCCTAAGCATTAAAGAGCGCGCCAAAAATTTAATCATCTGCATTCTATTTTTAGAGATGACGATGGTGGGCGTTTTCGTGGCGCTGGATGCAATTTTGTTTTACATCTTTTGGGAGCTTTCGCTCATTCCGATGCTCTATATCATCGGCGCGTGGGGTAGCGGCAAGAGAATTTACGCCGCGGTAAAATTTTTCATCTACACTTTTTTAGGCTCGATGTTTCTGCTCGTAGGGCTCGTAGCGATGAGCTATTTCTATCACGAGGCTACGGGCGAGTATAGCTTTAATATCCTAGATTGGCAGAGCCTGTCGCTGCCGCTTAGCACGCAAATTCCTCTGTTTTTGGCATTTTCGATAGCCTTTGCGATCAAGACGCCTTGCTTTCCTTTTCATACCTGGCTGCCGTATGCACACGGGCAGGCCCCTACGATAGGCTCGGTTCTGCTTGCCGCGGTGCTTCTTAAGATGGGCACCTATGGCTTCGTGCGATTTTCGCTGCCGCTGTTTCCGGATGCGAGCGTCTATTTTAGCGGGATGATGTGCGCCGTAGCGATCGTTATGATCATCTACGCGAGTTTCATCGCCTTTGCGCAAAAGGACATCAAACAGGTTATCGCGTATAGCTCGATCGCGCATATGGGCATCATAATGCTAGGAATTTTTTCAATGAGCCGCGAAGGAATGAGCGGCGCGGTATTTTTGATGATCAGCCACGGTATCGTAAGCGGCGGGCTTTTTATGCTCGTAGGCTTTTTATACGACCGTAGGCATACGAAGCTTTTCAGCGAGTTTGGCGGGCTTGCGCGGGTGATGCCGCTTTATGCGTTTTGCTTTTGCGTCGTGCTGTTAGGCTCGATAGGTCTTCCGCTTACGATCGGCTTCGTGGGAGAATTCCTAAGCCTTGTAGGAATTTTTAAAATAAGCTTTAGTTACGCGCTCTTGGGTGGACTCGGCATCATAATGGGCGCGATCTATTCGATGAATCTTTATAAAAAGACCTTCTTCGGCGCGCTAATGCATGAGGAAAATAAAAAGCTAAGCGATCTAAATAGAACCGAGCTTTGCTCTATCATCCCGATCTGCGTGCTGGTAGTAGTGCTTGGCGTAGCGCCGAATTTGATGCTAAAGAGTATCGAGCCTAGCGTGACGCAAAGTCTTGAGCTGATGTTTAATAAAGCCTCGCAAACCGCGACCCGCGCCTATATGGAAAAAGCAAATTTTAAGGTAAGAAGCGATGCAAAATAATCTTTTAAATTTAGCCTCGATCGCGCCTATGGCGATACTCGGAGGATTTGCCCTGCTGATGCTCGCGGTTTCGCTTTTTGCGCGCACGCTATCATATAAATTTTACGCCGTCATCACGATACTAGCTCTAGCTCTTGGCTTCGGGCTCGTTTTTGGATACAACAGCGGCATACGCGGGCTTTTCGACGTAATGCTAGTGGACGGAATCGCGACGCTATCGATGCTTATCATGCTCGCAGGTTCGATATTTTTCATTTTTCTGTCTTTGGGCGCAAGAAGCGCGCACGAGTACCACACCGCGGAATTTTTCGTGTTATTTTTATTCGTGCTTGTGGGGTATGAGTTTATGGTCGCGAGCGAAAGCTTAATGATGATCCTCGTTGGGCTTGAGACGGGTTCGCTGGCGCTTTATACGCTAATCGCGCTGCATAATCGCGCCAGATCAATCGAAGCGGCGCTAAAATACTTCATAATGGGCGCGCTGGGATCGGGCTTTTTCGCATTCGGTGCGGCGATGTTTTTTTTATCGACGGGCTCTATGGAAATTTCAAACATCGCACAGATCGCTAAGAGTTCAAATTTACAAACCAGCGTCCTACTTTTCGCCGCCTGCTCATTTATGATCGTCTCGATAGGATTTAAGCTCTCGCTGATCCCGTTTCATACCTGGACGCCCGACGTTTACGAGGGCGCGAGCTCGGCAATGACGGGCTTTATGTCCGTAGTCCCTAAAATTGCGGGCTTTGTTGTAGCGATCAGGCTGTTTGAAGCGCTGGGAAGTATCGGCGTGCAGTGGCTAAACATCGTGCTCTACGCCGTAGCGGTGGCTACGATGAGTCTAGCAAACCTCATGGCGCTCGTGCAGCGCGACGTCAAGCGGATGCTTGCTTTCAGCTCCGTTTCGCACGCGGGCTTCGTACTCTGCGCGATCGTGATCGGCTCGACGCAGGCAAATGCGGCGCTTTTTACCTACTGGATCTTATACGCCGTGGCGAATCTCGGGGCGTTTGCCTTCATATGGTGCGTACGGCAAAGGCGCGCGCGCTCGTTAAATTTAAAATTTAAAACCCAAAGCCCCGCTTTAAATTTAAATGCAAACGGCGAGGAGAAATGGAATTTTACGCGTAAAACGGCGCCTGCTTTTGCGGCTGATCGCGAGAGCGGCTTTGCGGCAGGCGACGACGGGCTAAATTTTAAAGCCGAAGCGGACGAGAGAAATTTTAAGCTCGAGGATGAGGCCGGCGAAGGAAATTTCAAAACCGAGAGGTTTGAAAAAAATTTTAAATTTGACAGCGGCGGACGAGGCGGAGGTATTAAAATCGACCGCGACGCGCAGGCTAGGAGCCGTGCCGATAGGCCAGGCGCCGAAATTTGCGCGCAAAGCTCCAAGTTCGCGGCTCGCTTCGAGCATCCGTTTGAGAAATTTGACGGGCTCATTCGCACCCATCCGCTCTTTGCGCTATGTGCGGCGATCTTTATGCTCTCGCTTGCGGGCATTCCGCCGTTTAGCGTGTTTTGGGGCAAGATGTATCTGCTAAGCGCGGCGGTCAATTCGGGCTACTTTGCCCTCGCCGTCATCATGGCGGTAAATAGCGCGCTCGCGCTGTATTACTACCTGCGCCTCATCGTGCGTATGTTCTTGCACGAGCCGCGGGAGGATGCGGGGCTTGACGGCTCGCTGAGCGCGGTCTCGGTGCAGATAAAATTTGCCGTCGTGCTAGCTAGCGTGGCATGCGTGCTGGCGCCGTTTTTGGTAAAATTTCTAACCGGCGCGGTAAATAATTTCGTCTTTTTAAGCGGGTATTGAGCTAAAATTTTAAGCGTGAATTGAACCCATCGCGCTTTGCTGGCAAGGAGAGATATGTTTTTGGGCGAGCTAAGTGCTGACGGCTACGGTTTTGCGCTGCTTGATGTGCGCGATTTGAGTGAGTTTTTAAAGGAGCGAAAATGCAGAGCAAAAAAGCTTCTAAGCTACTGGGACACGCACAAGCAGCTGTTTTATGACGCCGTAAAGGGCGCTAAAGCTTTACACTTCTACCCGCTTACGGTGCGCAGCTATGAGATCTTCGTTTGCATTGACGAGGAGTTTGCGCCATCTGCGGGCTACGAAGTAGCTTTCAAGCGCGATAGGCTGTATTTCGCCCCGCAAAGCGACTCCGCGATCCTAGCGAGCTTCGATGCTTTGCAGCATCGTTTCGATAAGCTAAAAAGCGGCGAACTCGAGCTAGGCTATGAGTGTCAAAGCGGCGTTGCGGGCAAGATACGAAAATTTAATTCCACGCTCAAGCTTGGCTTGCAAAGCGGCACTTACGAGCTTTGCGTCGTTGGGCTAAAAAACAGCTCGCAGCACTTCGAGAAATACGGCTACGCCTTTATTTTCAAGCGCAACCCAAGCGCGGAAAATCAAAATTTCAGTAGGCTTGACAACGATAAATTTAGCTTTGATATTTGCGAAGGCGATTAAATTTAATCGAAATTCCGCGCCGCACGAGACCTTGGCGCGACCTGCAAAATTTCAAAGACGCGATTCAGCGCGGTAAATTAAATCTAAATTTTACTCCCTTACTCCGTTGTTTTTTAGCAAACGCGCAAATTTTGATAAATTTCGATTTTAAATCTCGCGGCGAAGGAGCTTTAAAATTTCACGCTCCAGCTCTTGCGGCGGCGCCGAAATTTTATCCACAAACTGCGAGCGGTTGAAGGTGCGCTGGCGCTTTGCAAGCTGTACCGTGTGCAGGCTTACGAGCTGCTCGCACTGCGCCCGCGAGATCTGCCCGCGCAAAAGCTGCCCGCACTCCTTTAGTCCGATGCAGCCTAGCGCCCTGCATTCCGCGCCGTAGCGGGCGAATAAAAACTCCGCCTCCTCTAAAAGCCCGCGCTCAAACATCGCCTTCGTGCGCGCCTCGATGCGCTGCGTAAGCCACTGCTTGGGCGCCTCGATCTCAAAAATTTTAATATCCGAAATCACGGGCGAGGCGGTGTTTTCGCGCAGAAATTTACTCGGCGCCTCGCCGCAAAATTTATAGATGCTTAGCCATTTTTTTAACCGAAAGCTGTCCGCCGCGCTAAGCTTTGCGGCAAATTCCGGATCGATTCGCTGCGCTAGGGCGTAAATTTCATCGTTTGAAATTTCGCTTTTAAAATCGGGAACCTTCGGCGCCAGCCCGCTTAGCATCGCCTTTAGATAAAACCCGCTGCCCCCAGTGATTATCAAAGGCGCGCCGCTACGCTCTGCGAAAGCCCGCGCAGCGGCGTATTCTTTGATAAACTCGCCGACGCTAAAGTATTCGTTTGGATAGATTAAATTTACGCCGAAGTGCCTGATTTCGCGCAGCTGCTCCTCGCTTGGCTTAGCGCTTGCGATGTCGATTTGCCGGTAAATGCAGAGCGAATCGAGGCTCAAAATCACGGCGCCGATTTCGCGCGCGATACTTAGCGCAAGATCGCTTTTGCCGCTTGCGGTGGTGCCGATGATCGTGATCTGCGGGCTTGCGTGCGAGTTTTGGTTTTGGCTCAAGGCGTTTCCTTTCGTAAATTTTTCGTTCAAATTATATCAAATTTAGAGCTATTCTTACTTTTTTTTGATACAATGGTGCCCAAAATAAGGGGCGAAATGGCTAAATTTAAAGAAATTTTATCCGATATCAACGAATTAATAGTTTTTAAACACTCAGTTTTCGCGCTGCCGTTTATCTTTACGGCGATGATTACCGCGAGCAAGCTGCAAAGCGGCTCGGTATGGTTCGGCTGGAAGTTGCTTTTTTTGGGGATTTTATGCGCGGTGAGCGCGAGAAGCTTCGCGATGGCTCTAAATCGTTACTTGGACGAGGATATCGACCGCGCCAATCCGCGCTGCGCTTCGCGCCCTAGCGTGGACGGACGGATCGGGCGCGGGAATTTACTGCTTTTCATCATCGCAAACGCGGTGGTTTTCATAGCGGTTTCGGCGCTTATAAATCCTTTGGCGCTTAAGCTTTCGGTGCCGATTTTAGCGGCACTGGGCGGGTATTCATATTTTAAGCGTTTTAGCGAGACCGCGCATTTGATGCTCGGCTTTTGCTTGGGGCTTGCGCCTATTGCGGGAGCGATTGCCGTTAGCGGCGGAATTCCGCTGTGGTCGGTGCTGCTATGCTTTGGAGTAGTATTTTGGGTAGGCGGCTTTGACGTGCTGTATTCGCTTCAAGATATGGAATTTGACCGCAGCAACGGGCTTTACAGCATCCCTGCGCTTTACGGCAAGGAAGCGTCGATGTTTATCTCTAAAATTTTTCATGCCGTAGCGGTGCTTTTTTGGCTGCTGTTTTGCGCGGCGGCAAATTTAGGCTTTTTTGCCTATCTGGGCGTGGCTGCGTGCGCGATAATCCTGTACTTCGAGCATAGGATCGTACGTAGTGATTTTAGCAAGATTGATCGCGCGTTTTTTACGCTGAATGGCTACTTGGGCATTGCGTTTTTCGCTTTTATTTTTGTAAATTTATTTTAAGGAACCCCTATGGATCTTAACACTATCATCATTTTAGGACTTTGCGTCGTTATATTTTTGATGTTTTTCGTCATATATTTTAAGGATAAGCAAGCGGATAAAAAATTCGAGAGATTCGATCAGGTGCTGACCGACGCTATGCAGGAAAATTATCTGCTTAAAAAGAAGGTCGAGGAGCTAAAAGAGATGATCGATTCGGGCGGCAAAGTCGCTCCCAATATCGATATAAACGCGATTGCCGACGTAATCGACGAGACGATAGAACAAAGACTAGACGTAGTGCCTACGATGATCGACGAGCGGGTAGAAAAGCAGATCAGACCGCTTCTGGATCAGCTTAAAGAGCTCATCGGCTCGGTAAGAAAATAGCCGGAGCAATATAAAAATAAAATTTTGCAAAATCGCTTTGTTTTTTATATAATCGCCGCAAATTGATATTAAGGCAAAATATGCTAATTGATAAATTTGGACGAACGATCGATTATTTGCGCATTTCGGTTACGCAGCGGTGTAATTTCAGATGCAGATATTGCATGCCGAGCACGCCGTTTAACTGGGTGCCGCGAGAGAATATTTTAAGCTTTGAGGAGATGTTTTTATTCGTCAAGGTTGCGATCGACGGCGGCGTGAAAAAGATCCGCATAACCGGCGGCGAACCGCTGGTGCGAAAGGGGATCGAAGATTTTATAAAGATGATCGCGGATTACGCCCCAGGTATCGATCTTGCGCTTACTACCAACGGATATTATCTCAAAAACTACGCGCGCGCCTTGAAAAACGCAGGGCTAAAGCGTATCAATATGTCGCTTGACTCTCTGCGTCCGGAGCGGGCTAAATTTATAGCTCAGCGCGGCGTGCTTTATAACGTCTTAGAAGGCCTTGACGCCGCGCTTGAAGCGGGATTAAAAGTCAAGCTAAACACCGTCGCGCTAAAAGGCATCAACGACGACGAGCTTATTTATTTGCTGGAATTTGCCCGCGAGAAGGATTGTCAGATCCGCTTCATAGAATTTATGGAAAACACCCATGCCGGCGATCTTACAGGCTTAAAATCGAGTGAAATTTTAGATATTTTAAGGCGTAAATTTATCTTTACCGCTCTACCAAAATCGCAGAGCTCGCCCGCGTCGCTTTACGCGCTCGGGGACGGCTATACCTTCGGTATCATCGATCCGCACAAGCACGATTTTTGCGAGAGCTGCAACCGTATCAGACTAAGCGCCGAGGGGCTTTTGATCCCGTGTCTTTACTTCGAGGACGCGCTAAGTATCAAAAAGGCGGTTAAAGAGGGCGACATTGCCGCAGCCGCCGAAATTTTGGCTAAAATTTTAGCGAATAAGCCCGAAAAAAATCGCTGGCAAGCGGACGCTTCGAATGAAATTTCAAGCCGCGCATTTTACGAGACGGGCGGATGAGGCTTGTTGAGAGCTTTTTAAGTATCCAAGGCGAGGGCAAATACGCAGGCAGGCTCGCGTTTTTCTTTCGCTTTGCGGGCTGTAATCTGCGCTGTGCGGGCTTCGGCGGCGAGCGCATTTCGCCAAAGACCGGCGAGATCTTGCGCGGTTGCGATACGATCCGCGCGGTTTTTACAAACCACTTCGAGCATGAAGAAATTTTAAATTTAACGCAACTTTTGAATAAAATTCCAAATTTATCAGATCTGTCCTGTTTCGCACCCGCATGCTCTGCGCCGGGTTTTTGCGCCGCCGAGTCTTTTTCTAAAAGCGATACGTTAAATTCCGCCGCCGCGCAAACATCTCCCCGTCCAAACGGTAACGCAGAAAAATCTTTAAATTTAACGAGCGAAAATTCTTTAAATTTCGCAGTGCAGAATTATTCAAATTTAAATCCGCAAAGCTCCGTCTCGCCGCAGAGTGCTAAGCTTTATCAAAAGCCCATCGTCGTTATCACCGGCGGCGAGCCGCTGCTGCACTATAAAGAGGCGCTATTTTACGAGTTCGTCTGCGAGCTGCTAGCGCGCGGACACGCGGTGCATTTTGAGACCAACGGCACGATTTTAGTGGATTTTGAAAAATTCCCCGCTTACAAAAGCTGCGTCTTTGCGGTCTCGCCCAAGCTCTCAAACTCTGCCGAGCCGCGCGAACGTAGGCTGAACTTCGCCGCGCTACGAAGCTTAAAACAAAACGCAAAAGATAGCTTTTACAAGTTTGTGATCTCGCCCGAGTTTGACGCGCAGCCCGAGATCAGAGAAATTTTAGCGGCGTGCGAGAGCGAGGTTTATTGTATGCCGCGCGGCGCAGATCGTCGCGAGCTGGAAAGCGCCGCGCAATTTTGCGTGGATTTTTGCCTAAAAAACGGCTATAATTACTCCGATCGCCTGCACATTAGAATTTGGGGCGAGAAGGACGGGGTATGATAATCAGGAAATTATACGAATTTGAAAACGCTCATATCGTGCGCCTGTGCGGCTCGAAGCGGTGTCGCACGAGCATCCACGGCCACTCTTACAGATGCGAAATTTTGCTTAGCTCAAATTTTTTGGATGAAGCGGGGATGGTTTATGATTTCGGCTACATGAAGCTCGGTATCCGCGAGCTTATCGATAGTTTTGACCACGCCGTGACGATCTACGCGCGCGACGATGCGGGCTATGTCGCAGATCTTAAAAAACACAGCGCGCGCTGGGTGCAGATACCGCTAAATCCGAGCGCGGAGCAGTTTTGTAGAATTTTTTTCGTTCTAATCGACCGACTTTTGAGTTTAACTCAGATGCAAAACGGCGAGCGCGAAGTAAAGCTTCATAGTGTCGTCGTGCATGAAACAACCACCGGCTACGCGCAGTGCTTCCGCGAGGACGCCTACAACGCGCAGATGGGCGAGATCGCGCTAGATGAGATAGAATTCTCGCCCGCCGTGCGCGAGGAATGGAGGCAGCCGGAGCTTTGGCAAAAGCTACTGCGCGGCGAAAAAATCATCTATCCAAAGGATTGCTGATGAGAAATTTCTTTAAATTTGACGCGGGGTTTGTGCGTGTTTTTGCCGCGTGCGCGATCTTTGCCTGCGCGCTTGCTTTGAGTGGCTGCGATGATGAGAAAAAGGACACCTTGCAAAAGCCGCCGGTAGATAGCGAGGTGCCGAAGGACGTGCCTATCGCGCCTAGCGAGCCTAAAGTCGATATAAACGCCGATATGCCGCCGCTTCCGGTGACTGAATAGGACGGAGCGTTGAAAAATCGGCGGCTAAATTTGAAAATTTTTAAAATTTGCATAGTTCGTATGTGGCACGCAAGCGCGATTTTGGCGTTCTTCTTACCCGTGCGATCTGCGCAGAGAAATTTTAAATTTTATAAAGCTCTAACTGCGAAATTTCATTCTTGGCGCGAGAAATACGGCACGGAACCGCAATTAAAATATGCGGTAAATTTTAACGCAACAAATATCCGCAGCCGCTTTGAAGGATTTTTAAAATTTCAAAGGCGCGGAACAGGTCTGTTTGATCTCGCGCCGAAAAAATTTGCGTTGAAATTCGGTACTTTCGGCTCTAGCTGCGCAAAATTTTATCCTGCGAATTTAACCCCCTGGCGGAAGTGATGGATTATCTGTATCAAAGCGCCTTGGGCTTTCATAAATTTTTCGCGCTAGCTGCGGCGATTTTAACGATAATTTATCTGATTTTGACCCAGCTTAAGATCGATGCGGCGGCGGAATTTTGCCCTCGCAGCGAGGCTTTAAATTCCGCCGCCTCCGCGCCGCAAGCTGAAAATTTAAAGCAAAAGAGCAGATCTGGGCTTAGATTTCTTAGGCGCATCAGGCTGTTTTTGCCGATATATTATGCGACTCTCGCGGCGCTGATAATTAGCGGAAGCGTGATGCTGCCGGTGCTGCGCTTTGATCTGAGCTTTAAAATTTACTTTATGGCGGTCGGATCGCTAGCGATGATCGCGCTTAGCGCGGTATCGTACAAGCGGCTGAAAATCGCGTATCTAAGTCAAAACTTTGCGTCGTATCAGCGCAAAATGCGGGTGATTTTGGGGCTAAGCTTAGTGATAATTTTGATAGCGAGCGTTATTTGATGGTATATTTTTACGATAAGTTTGCAGGCGAACAGAGCCTAGTTTTGCAGAATGATCAGTTTTTGCACCTAAAGGCCAGACGAGCAAGGGCGGGCGAGCGCATAGACGTGCGAAATCTAAAGGACGGGGCGAGTTATCTATATGAGATCGCCGAAATTTCGCGTAAAGGTGCGGCTCTGAATTTGGTTTTTAAAAGCTCCGTTTTTACGCCGAGCCACGATTTTTGCGTCGCTTGGGCGGTCGTCGAGAGCGCCGTGATCGAAAAGAGCCTGCCCGCGCTAAACGAGATGGGCGTCGGGCGGGTTGTTTTGGTCTATGCCGATCTGTCGCAGAAAAACGTGCGGCTCGATCCGCAGAGGATGGAGCGGATTTTGATCAACTCGTCGCAGCAATGCGGGCGAAATTCCATCATGCAGATCGAGGTTTTGAGCGGCTCGGACGAGCTCGCGCAAAGATATAAAAACGTAAGCCTGATCGATTTTGGCGGCAAGAACATCGACATTTTCGGCGGCGATGAGATCGCGTTCGTCGGCCCGGAGGGCGGATTTTCGCCGCGCGAAAGGGAGAAATTTAAAAACGCCTATGCGCTTAATAGCCCCTATATTTTGCGCTCAAACACCGCGCTGATTGCAACTTGCGCGAAGTTGATCTTTTAAGCACTCGGCAAATTTTAAAATTTAAAAAGATCGCGCGTTTGAAATTTTTGGAATTTAAAATTTGCTCTGCGCGATCCGCTATGTTTATCGACGGCTTAACGCGCGGCACGTATTCGCTGCGGCGTATCTTTGCGCGCTGTATTTTGCACGCCGCAGTAAATCAAAATTTTACCCGCAAAGCGGGCTAAATTTTAAAATTCTTCGCGCTTAAAAAGCATGATCGAAAAAAATTGCCGCTTTGCCGAGAGTTTTTAAAACCCTTTAAATTTGCTTTTTAGATAAAAAAGTTGTATAATCGCTGCCTTTTAAAATCATCAAAAAGGATCAAAAATGAAAAAAGATATCCATCCAAACTTTGTCGAAACGACCGTTACCTGCGCTTGCGGAAACACTTTTAAAACGCGCTCGAACAAGCCTGAGATCCGCGTCGATATCTGCTCCAACTGCCATCCGTTTTTCACAGGCAGCGAGAAGATCGTAGATAGCGCGGGCCGCGTCGAGAAATTTAAGCAAAAATACGGAATGAAATAGTTGCTATATCTCATTCCTACGCCGATAGGAAATCTAAGCGATATCTCGAGCCGCGCACTTGAGGTATTGCAAAGCTGCGAAATCCTAATCTGCGAGGATACGAGGGTTTCAAAAAAACTTCTAAACCTATTATCCGATAAATTTCAAATTTCATTTAAAATTTCACGGTTCTACTCGCTGCACACGCACAACGAAGCGGAGTTTTTCGCGGGCTTTGATGCGGCGCTTCTGCGCGAAAAAGCTTGCGCATACGTAAGCGACGCAGGCATGCCCTGCATCAGCGATCCGGGAATTGCGCTCGTAAAATTTGCGCAACGAAGCGGCGTGCCTTACGAGGTGCTTAGCGGCGCAAACGCTCTGCTGCTCGCAGCCGCCGCAAGCGGACTGGTGGAGAAAGAATTTAGCTTTTTAGGCTTTTTGAACAATGACGGCGCGCAGCGCAAAGCTCAGATTATAAATTTAATGCAAAGCCCATATCCGTGCGTACTTTACGAATCTCCAAAGCGCGTAATAAAGCTAATTGAGCAGATCGCGGGGATTGATGCGAAACGCAGAATTTTTGCGATCAAGGAAGCTACCAAAAAATTTGAAACCAAATTTTTCGGTAGCGCCGCGGAGGTCCTATTCAGCCTAAACGGCGCAAATTTAAACGGCGAATGGTGCGTTGTGATTGACGGCGCAGGCGAGAAAAGCTTTGAAAAAATCACGCAAGAAGATATTCTATCACTTGAGATCGCGCCGAAAATAAAAGCGAAACTGCTCTCAAAAATCAGCGGCGAACCCGCCAAAGAAATATATAAAAATTTGATACGCTAAGTCATATTTTAACCGTTTTTCGCTAAAATCCCAAAATGATTATTTACGGCAAGCAGCTGTTTTTACACCTTTTAAACCGGCATCCGCAGAAATTTATCCGCATCATCCTTGCAAAGGAGTGCGAGAAAGAAATTTTTAAAAAGATCGCCGCGACCGGCGTAAAAATCGAGCGCGCCGATGCGAAAAAAGCTCAAGCCCTCGCTCGCGGCGGCAACCATCAAGGCTTCTTGGCCGAGGTGGAGGAGTTCAGCTTCGGCGATCTTGCTAGCGTCAAAGACGATAAATTCGTGCCGATCCTTTATGGGCTTACCGACATCGGAAACATCGGCGCGATAATGCGCAGCGCCTATGCTTTGGGTGCAAATAGCGTGATCGTCGTCGCAAATAATCTAAATATGGCGGGCGTAGTGCGCGCAAGCTCGGGCGCGGCGTACGAGCTAAACGTCGTTAAGGTCGCAGACGGGCTTAGCGCGATAAACGAGCTTAAACAAAGCGGCTTTGAAATTTACGCCGCGAGTGCGGACGGGACGAACTTTAAGGAGTTAAAGCTCGGCGCGAAAAGCGCACTCGTAATGGGGAATGAAGAAGAGGGGATACCTGCTAGAGCGCTTAAAAAATGCGACCACGCGGTATCAATAAAGATGCGCGAAGGCTGGGATTCGCTTAACGTAAGCGCGGCATTTGCGATACTATGCGATGGAATTTTAAATGGAAGAAATAAAAGAGAAGTTAAATAATACGGACGAGCAGGCAGAACAAACCGAAAAGCCGGAGCAAACGCAGCAGCCAAAAAGCAGCGATCTAGATAAATTAAAATCTATGGATCTGATCGAGATTGCGCGTACGACGCGCATCGACGCGCAAAATTTAGAATACATCATAAACAAAGACTTCGAAAAGCTAGCAAATTTTAACGTTAGGGGTTACATTAAAATTTTAGAGCGCGAGTTCGGGCTGGATCTATCGGACTGGCTTAGCGAGTTTGAGAGCGCCAAAGCGAGCTTCGCGCCCGTTAAAAAGGCCAAAGTCGAGCAGGTTTATGGTCAAAGGGTCAGCCCTAATAAAAGCGGCAGCGGTTGGCTTTTATGGCTGCTTGCGATGGTATTAATCATAGGCGCGATCTTTTATTTTGGACTTTATAAAAGCTTCGGCGAATTTTTGGGCTCGCTTTTATGGGAACAAAACAAAACCACCTACTCGGACGCTCCAATCGTAAATAACACTCAAAAAAAGCTTGAAAACATCGGTATCGACGTCATTTCGCACAACGCTACAGATGAAAAATTCGCACTAAAATCGGATATTAATGCAGCCGCTGCTGCGGATGAAAATTTAAGCTCGCTCAATGCGCTGGACCGCTCTATCAGGATTGAGCGCGCGAGTGCCAAAACGGAGGAAAATTCCACCGACGGAAACGCTACTCAAAGCGCGCCCGCACCCAGCAAAGATATCGTGCTTAATCCGCGCGGCAAAATGTGGATCGGTATCATCGATCTAAAAAGCGGCAAGAAGCGCGAGATGGTCATCAATGCCCCTTACGTAGTCGCTTCGCAAGGAGATGAGGAACTGCTAATCTCTACCGGCCACGGGATGTTTGAGCTCGGCAAAGCCGATGGCAACGTAACTTTCAGCGAAAGAAACACTCAAAAATTCCACGTCAAAGATGGCAATATCACTAAAATTTCAGCCGATGAGTTTCTGCGCTTAAACAAGGGCAAGAAGTGGTAAAATCCTCGTTCTCGTGTGCGGCTCTTCGCTCGTAGGGCTTTTGCCGCCGCCGAGGATAGAATTTCGGTCCGCTGCGGCGAGTGCAACTTAAAATAAACCCACGAGCGTAAATTTAGAGGGTTTTGAACCGCGCCGCCTTAGATAGAATTTTAAGCGGCGCAGGCAAAATTTAACGGTGCGATAAAATTTCAAACGGTGCGGGCGCTTGCGGTAGCGCGATAAATTTAAAGGGTTGTCGTTCGAGGACATGGCGTAAAAACGGCAGCTTTGATCGTTATCGTTTTGAGCGGACGTAAATTTAAATGTCGCCGCAAAGTGTCGACGCGCTAAATTTAAATGATCAATGTCTCGGCGATTTTAAAATTTTAGTGTGGTAAAATTTTAAAATCGCCTTAGCAATATAAAATCGCCGCCGCATCGACGCTAAGGCTTGAAATTTTGCCTCCGTGCGGTACGAGCAGATCGCTGCGTTTAAGGCGCGAAATTTTAAATATGGCTTGAAAATTACTTTAAGATAAGAGGTTTGAGATGTTTGACGAAATTCGTTTTTCAAAAATCGAGCGTTTGCCAAATTACGTTTTTGCCGAGGTTAACGCCATAAAAATGGCTGCACGCAGAGCCGGCGAGGATATAATCGATTTTTCGATGGGCAATCCCGACGGCAGGACGCCGCAGCATATAATCGACAAGCTTTGCGAAAGCGCGCAAAAGGACAAGACGCACGGCTACTCCGTAAGCCAGGGCATCTACAAGCTGCGACTTGCCTGCGCGAATTGGTACAAGCGCAAATACGGCGTGATCTTGGACCCGGAAAGCGAGATCGTCGCGGTGATGGGCTCTAAAGAGGGCTTCGTGCATCTAACAAGCGCGATCGTAAATCCGGGCGATGTCGCGGTAGTGCCCGATCCTGCGTATCCGATCCACACTCAAGCCTTCATTATCGCGGGCGGCAACGTCGTTAAAATCCCGCTTGCCTATGATGAGAATTTAAATTTTAATGAGAATAAATTTTTCATCGATCTGCAAAAAACCTTCGATGAGAGCATTCCGCGCCCAAAATACGTCGTCGTAAATTTCCCGCACAACCCCACCACCGTCGTCGTACAAAAAAGCTTCTACGAGCGGCTCGTGGCGATGGCGCGGCAGGAGCGGTTTTATATCATCAGCGATATCGCTTACGCGGAGATCGCTTTCGAGGGTTACAAAACGCCCTCGATTTTTGAGGTTCAGGGTGCGAAAGACGTCGCAGTCGAGGCGTACACGCTCTCTAAAAGCTACAATATGGCGGGCTGGCGTGTGGGTTTTGTTAGCGGTAATAAAAAGCTCGTCGCCGCGCTTAAAAAGATCAAATCTTGGTTTGATTACGGTATGTTTACGCCGATCCAAGTAGCCGCCACGATCGCGCTGGACGGGCCGCAAGAGTGCGTAGAGGAGATCCGCGCGAGCTATGAGAAGCGTAGAAATTTTTTGATTGACGCTTTTGCGGACGCGGGCTGGCAGATCGCAAAACCTAGCGCGTCGATGTTTGCGTGGGCGAAATTGCCGCCCGCGGCGTCTCATCTAAGGAGCATGGAGTTTTCCAAACAGCTTCTTACCAAGGCGCGCGTCGCCGTAAGTCCCGGCGTGGGCTTTGGTGCGGCGGGAGACGATTACGTGCGGATCGCTTTTATCGAAAACGAGAATAGGATCCGCCAGGCTGCTAGAAATATAAAAAAATATTTGAAAGAGATCTGATGAAGGTAGCGATTTTAGGCGTCGGCACCGTAGGTAGCGAAGTTGCAAACATTTTGATCAAAAACAAAGATATCATTCTTGCGCGTGCAGGCGTTAACATAGAGCCCGTAATCGGGCTCGTGCGCGATACGAGCAAAAAAAGGGGCGTGCAAATTCCGCTTAGCAGCGACGCGCAAAGTATCATCGAGCGCGACGATATCGACGTTTTTGTAGAGCTCATGGGCGGGGTAGAAAAGCCCTACGAGATCGTAAGCGAAATTTTAAAGCGCAAAAAAGCGGTCGTTACCGCAAATAAGGCACTTTTGGCTTATCATCGCTACAAGCTCCAGGCTCTAGCGGGCGATACGCCTTTTGGATTTGAAGCGAGCGTAGCAGGCGGAATTCCGATTATCAAAACCCTGCGCGAGGGGCTAAGCGCCAATCGTATCGAAAAAATAATCGGCATCGTAAACGGCACGAGCAACTTTATCCTTACTAATATGATGCAAAAAAACGAGAAATTTGAGGACGCGCTAAAGCGAGCTCAAGAGCTTGGTTACGCCGAAGCCGATCCAAGCTTTGACATCGGCGGGTTCGACGCGGCGCATAAGCTTTTGATCTTAGCTAGCATCGCATACGGCGTGCACGGCGACCCCGAAGATATCCTAATCGAGGGGATCGAGGAGATCACGCAGGAGGATATCTATTTTGCGCGCGAATTTGATTTTATAATCAAGCTGCTTGCGGTGGCTAAGCGCGCATGCGACAATAAAGTCGAGCTGCGCGTCCATCCCGCGCTCATTTCAAAGGATCAAATGCTCTCAAAAGTAGACGGCGTGATGAACGGCGTGAGCATCTACGGAGACTGCGTCGGCGAGAGTATGTATTACGGCCCTGGCGCCGGCGGAAGCGCTACGGCAAGTGCGGTTATAAGCGATCTCATCGACATTGCGCGCGATAATAAAAATCCGATGCTCGGATATAAAATTTTGCCGAGTGAAAATTTTATGCAAATTCTGCCGAGCGAGCAGATCCGCACGAAGTATTATTTCAGGCTGCGCGTGCGCGACGAGAAGGGCGTGCTCGCGAAGCTTACGAACATTATGAGCTTAAACGATCTTTCGATCGACAGCTTTTTGCAAAAGCCGAAGCTCAAAACGGATGAGGAAGTGACGCTGTTTTTCACGACGCATACGTGCTGCGAGAAGGACATAAAGCGCGCAATAAGCGTAATTAACGGCGAAAATTTCATCACGCAAAAGCCTTTTATGATCAGGATCGAAAGCTAAGTTGAGCTTAAAAGAATACATTTTCGGCTTTGCCTGCGAGAACCGTGCGGCAGAATTTTTACGCGGCGAAGGGTTTGAAATTTTAAAGCGAAATTTCCGCTGCCGTTTCGGCGAGATCGACATAATCGCGCGTAAGGGCGGAATTTTGCACTTCGTCGAGGTGAAGGCCACGAGCGGCGATTACGACGCTGCAGAGCGCGTGACGGGCGTCAAGATGGCTAAAATTTTAAAGGCGGCGGAATTTTATCTGATGAGCTGCGATACGGACGAGCCGTGGCAGATCGACGTCGTGGAAATTTATCCAAAGCAGATAAAATTTATCGCCAACATATCTTTTTGAATTAGAATTTTTATTATTTATTTAAGATAATGAACTATAATCCGCGGAATTTTAACACAAGGAGAACATTATGGGAAAGTATATAGAGCTTACTTCGGAGAATTTCGACGTTATTAAAGAGGGTGTCGCGCTAGTCGATTTTTGGGCACCTTGGTGCGGGCCGTGCCGTATGATCGCCCCGATCATCGAGGAGCTTGCGAACGATTACGAGGGCAAGGCTAAAATTTGCAAAGTAAATACCGACGAAGCGCAGGATTTGGCGGTGCGGTTCGGTGTGCGCTCGATCCCTACGATTCTATTTTTCAAAGACGGCGAGCTAAAAGCTCAGCTCATCGGCGCGCAATCCAAGCAGATCATAGCCGACAAGCTAAACTCGCTTCTGTAAATTTCAAAAGGGCGGCTTTCGCCCTTTCTCCTCTCGCTCATCATTTTATTAATTAAATTCGTAAATTTAACGCTCGCGGCTTTACTTAATAAAATAATTAAGGAGAAAAAATGTTAGATTTAGCAATTATCGGTGGCGGTCCTGCGGGGCTAGCGGCGGGGCTTTATGCTACAAGAGGCGGTTTAAAAGATGTCGTGATGTTTGAGATGGGGATGCCCGGCGGGCAGATCACCTCAAGCTCCGAGATGGAAAACTACCCGGGCGTCGCCGCGGTGACCGACGGGATGAGCTTTATGGCGCCTTGGCAGGAGCAGTGCTTCCGCTTCGGGCTGAAGCACGAGATGGTGCGCGTGCTGCGCGTCTCAAAAGACGGCGACGGGAATTTTACTATCTATCTCGAGGGCGATCAAACACGACGCGCGCGTACCGTTATTGTCGCTACGGGCTCTACTCCGCGCCGCGCGGGGATCGAGGGCGAGGATGAGTTTTTCGGTCGCGGCGTCAGTACCTGCGCGACCTGCGACGGTTTTTTTTACAAGGGCAAAGAGGTTGCCGTCCTCGGCGGCGGCGATACGGCGCTAGAGGAGGCGCTGTATCTGGCTAAAATTTGCTCTAAAGTCTATCTGATCCACCGCCGCGACGAATTTCGTGCTGCGCCTTCGACAGTGCAAAAGGTGCGCGAAAGTGAGAATATCGAGCTCATCACAAACGCGCTCGTAGAGCAGATCAAGGGCGATGCAAGCGGCGTAACGGGCGTCGTCGTCAAGGATAAAACCAGCGGCGCCACGCGCGAGCTGCAGCTGCCTGGGATCTTCGTATTCGTGGGGCTTGACGTGCGAAACGAGGTGCTAAAGGGCGATGATGGCAAGTTCATCTGCGACATCACGCCTGGCGGACAGGTCGCGGTAAATTTAAAGATGCAAACAAGCGTGCACGGGCTATTTGCGGCGGGCGATATGAGACAGGATGCGCCTAAACAGGTCGTCTGCGCGGCAGGCGACGGCGCGGTTGCCGCACTTAGCGCGATTGCGTATCTGCAAGGACACGATAAATAAGCTTGTATTCGGCGGAAAATTTCACGGCGCGGCAGGCGAAATTGATTCCGCCGCGCTTTAAATTTAAAACTTCACATAAAATTTTGAATGAAATTTTGATATAAAAAGGCGGCTAAATTTTAAAATTTCATCAAATTTAGCCGCGAGATGAGGCGCTTATTGCCTTTCGTAGAAGCCTGCTATGACATCTTTTGACTTCATTTTATTCACGGGATCTTCTTTGCCATTCGTGATAAGTTTAAATTTATCAGACAGATTTACGCTTTTACCCTCATTTACGATAAAATTTAGCTCGATAGCAAGCTTTGATGATCCGCCTTCTTTATGTCCGAAGCTCGCGTCCAATTGTTCTGCGGTTATTTGCGAGTAATAAATGGCTGCTTTTAAGCACTCCATAATAGAGTCTATGTAGATTTCGGTATTGCTTTCTTTTAGTATCTCCCCTTTTAGTTTGTCGTCGCAATCGACCGACTTCCATTCTTCTTCAAATTCTATTTTGCCTTTGGTTTTAAGCGTTTCTTGGAATTTGGCTTCGTTTAGCTTGCAGTATTCTTTTGCCAGCTTAAACAAGCCTTGCGCGTCGTAAGCCTTGCCCTCATAAAAAGTCATAACTCTTTTTAAAGATGAGTCCAACATCTCTTGTTTATATGATTTAAGTCTCTGCTCTACATCCACGTCGCAGACCATCTTAACCGTCTTTAATCCGCCGTTTTCCTCTTTGCTCCACGTGATATTTTTGCAGATTTTCGAGCCCTCGATCGCCGTGCCAATACTCATCGACTTGAAATCAGGCAAAGTATAGTTTTTCACAAGCCCCACATCGTCATCGCCACATCCTGCAAAAATAAATGCCGCAAGCGCAGCACCTAATGCGTATTTTATACGCGCTCCTTCAAGAAAAGTTAACGAGCAATGCTATCCATCTCTGTTTAATAACGGATAAATTTAGAGCCGAAATTTGATATAAATTCGCGAAGTACGTGGCTAAAAGCGTGAAAGATAAAATTTAAAGATAGAATTTTAAAAGAATTCGGCGAGAGAGGGAGGGAATCGAACCCCCCGGAAAACGGTCAACCGCCCTCCTATCGGATTTGAAGTCCGCAGACGCCACCAGGTCGCCATCCTCTCCAAATGCGGGAATTATAGCGAGATAAAATTTATTTAGCTTTAAAGAGGCTAAATTTTAAGCCCTTTCGGCTCATTATTAGCGACGGCAGGATTATGAGCGCACCCAAAAGAAGCAGGCTCATCACCAGACATATTAACATCCCAAAGTAGATCGTAGGCCAGAAATTGCTCATCATCATCACGCTGAATCCCAAAATGATCGCAAACGACGTATAATACATCGCGTATCCGATACTTGCGTGGCTCGCGCGGATTGCCGCGGCCTCGTCGCCCAGGCGCGCAAACTCCCGCTTGTAGCGATAGATATAGTGGATGACGTCGTCAACGCCGATACCGATGCTAATCGCCGCTATCGTGATACTCATGATATCCAGTGGAATGCCCGCAACCCCCATAATGCCGAAGCAGGCGCAAAGCGGGATTAAATTTACGACGATCGCGATAAGCGCGTATGAAAAGGAGCGAAAGATAACCACGAAAAGCACGAAAAGCACGAACACCGTGATGCCCAGGGTGCCTATCTGCGAGCTCATCAGGCTTTGAAGCATATTGTTGTAAAGCACCATTATGCCGCTGATCTGTGCGCTTGCCTGCTCGCCCTCGAGCAAAGAATTTAGCCCGCTTTGTAGATCTTTTAGGAATTTCGCTCTGCGCAAGCGTGGATCGCTATCTATCGTGCGGATGCTAAAGTGCGCCTCGTTCGCTTCGATATTTACAAAGGGCGAAAGCAC